>LWDU01000040.1_pt1 | contig 56838 bp, 55 predicted proteins | sample 727161 | NCBI WGS metagenome assembly LWDU01 (sample SAMN04566230, study PRJNA314399) | hydrothermal vent metagenome | isolation source: deep sea hydrothermal plume seawater | place: Mexico: Gulf of California, Guaymas Basin | collected 2004-07-11
TGGACTCATAATCCATTGGTCGAAGGTTCGAGTCCTTCCGGGCCCACCACCCCTTTGATTCTTAAGGGAAGTCAACCATGCAATCACATGCCCGGGTTGTTGTCGTCGGTGGCGGCTGTGTCGGCGTCAATGTGCTGTACAGTCTTGCGCACCGCGGCTGGACAGATGTCTGCTTGCTCGAACGCACTGAACTGACGGCAGGGTCTACTTGGCACGCTGCCGGGCTAATTCCGATCTATTCGTTTTCGTACAAATTCGGCCGACTCATCAAGAAGACCATCGAGATCTACGAAGGCTTGGAAGCAGAGACTGGCCAGGGTGTCGGCTGGCATAAGTGCGGCCAGCTGCGTATCGCCGAAACGCCAGACCGCATGGACGAGTACCTGAACTACGCAGCGATTGCTGAAACACAGGGTGTGCGGGCAGAGATCCTGACACCGGAACAGACCATTGATCTGTGGCCACTGATGACCCGAACCGACAAGCTACTGGGTGCGGTCTATAACCCTGATGACGGCCACATCGCACCGGCTGATGTGACCCAGGCCCTGGCCAAGGGTGCACGGCAACTGGGTACGAACATCTATCGAGACACAGAAGTAACAGCCATTGAACGGCTGCGCTCGGGCGAGTGGAAGGTCGTCTCGACCCAGGGGGATATCGTCTGTGAACACGTGGTCACCGCCACCGGCAATTACGCCCAGCACACCGCACGAATGCTGGATCTTGCACTGCCCTGCTTCCCCGTGCTGCACCAGTACTGGGTCACCCAGAGCGTACCCCAGGTCCGTGAACGACAAGATCAGGGCCTACCCGAGCTGCCGATCCTGCGTAATGAAGCGATAAACGGCTATGTGCGGGAAGAACGGGACGGGCTGATGTTTGGTCCTTATGAACAACCCGACCGCCTGGAACATTTTGCCCGGGACGGTGTGCCTGAGTGGTTTGGTGCAGACCTGCTGCCAGAAGACATGGACGCAGTCGAGGAGAACTGGGCTGCCGCACTCGAACTGGTGCCGGTACTGGGCGAGGTCGGTATTCAGTCCAACGTGCGTGGACCGATCTGCGGTACGCCCGACAACCTGCCGCTGTGTGGGCCTGCCTGGGGCAAACAGAACCTATGGCTCGCTGAAGGATTCACAGGCGGCATCCTTATGGGCGGTGGTCTGGGCCATGAACTCGTCAACTGGATCATCGATGGCGAACCCCATGTCGACCTGTCCGAAGTCGATCCCAGACGGTTCGGTGACTACGCCAATAAGGTCTATACCGGGATCAAGAACAAAGAGGCCTTCGGTCATAATTTCGGCATGCATTACCCGGGCTATGAATGGCCGGCCGCCCGTCCCGCCAAAACCATGCCCTGCTACGACCGCCTGACCGAAGCCGGTGCCGTCTGGGGTTCGGTATACGGCTGGGAGGTACCCCTGTGGTTTGCGCCCGAGGGTGTGGAACCCCGCGATGAGTGGAGTTACCGAGTATTCAACTCGATGCCGCATGTAGGTGCCGAATGCCGGGCAGTGCGTGAAGCGGTTGGTCTGTTTGAAATGACACCGATGGGCAAGTATGAGATTAAAGGGCCCGGTGCCGAGGCCTGGCTCAATCACATTCTTGCCAATCGCATGCCACGCAGGATCGGTGCCACGGTGCTGGCTCATCGGCTCACTCACAAAGGCACCGTCCGTGCGGAATTCACAGTCACCCGAATGGATGATGACTTTTTCTATCTGATCGGCACGCCTCGCGGTGAACGGCACGACTTTGATGTACTGGAAAAGGCACTGCCGGAAGATGGTAGTGTCGACCTGCGCAATGTAACGCTCGAACGGGGCGGCTTTACTGTGGTGGGCCCGAACGCCCGAACGCTTTTAGAAAAACTGGTCGACGCGGACCTGTCGAATACCGCGTTCCCCTGGATGACCAGCCAGACGGTCACGGCGGGGCTGGCTTCCGATGTGCGGATGATGCGGGTCAACTACGAAGGCGAACTGGGATGGGAGCTCTATCACCCGATCAACTACAACCTGCACCTGTTTGACGAGATCACCCAAGCGGGCAGTGACCTCGGCCTCAAACACTGCGGTTACCGCGCGATAGAGTCTTTGCGACTGGAGAAATCCTACCGCGCCATGTACCGCGACATGGACGTTGAACACACTGCGCTGGAGTCCGGCCTCGATCGCTTCATCAAGTTCGACAAGGATGACTTTGTTGGCAAGGTTGCCCTGCTCGATCAGAAGAAACAAGGCCTTGGTCAACGCCTGGTAACACTGCAGGTCGAAACGGTAGACGCCGATGCGTACATGAATGAAGCCGTTTACCTCGATGGTCTGCTGGTCGGCCGAGTGACCTCAGGTGCGACCTCGCATCACGTGGGCAACTGCCTGTCCATGGCCTTCGTTGCCATTGAACACACTCAACCGGGGAGCACACTGGAAGTCCAGGTATTGGAACGTCGTTGTCCGGCCACGGTGATCACGGACTCACCCTACGATCCTGACAACCGGCGACCCCGGTCGTAACGCAGACCCGGCGTGGCGCTTCAACCAGAAAAACACACACGCAAGGGTGGGCGAGCTGCCCGCCGTGCCGCACGGGTGAACGCACCCATCATTCATCAACCGGCCCTGATGCGGAACGTTCCAGTTTACGAAGTGGTTAACGCTGAGGGTGTCGAACAGATTCATGATCTCGCCATGCGCATTGTAGAGAGCATCGGCGTCGATTTTCGCGATGCAGAATCGCTGGAGATCTGGAAGAAAACCGACGCTGAGATACAAGGCGAACGGGTTCGGGTCAGCCGCGACACACTCATGGCACTGGTCGACCAGGCACCATCAGAGTACGTGCATCATGCGCGTAATCCGGAACGGACGGTAACCGTCGGCGGCCGCTCGATGGTGGTGTCACCTTCTTATGGCCCCCCTTATATCTATGATCTGGAGGGAAAGCGCCGGACAGCCACGCTAGAGGACCTGCACAATCTGCAGAAACTCAATCACATGGCCTCCAGTGTCCATATCGCCGGTGGTCCGGTCGTTGAACCGATGGATATCCCCGTGCCCCACCGACACCTGTATATGGCCTACAGCGGCTTCAAGTACTCGGATAAACCGATTGTCGGCAACGTTACAGCACGTGAACGTGCCGAAGATACAATCGAGATGTGCAAGATCGTGTTTGGCGACGAATTCGCCACCAATAACTGCTGCACTACCTCGCTGATCAACGCCAATTCGCCGCTGGTGTGGGATGCCACCATGCTCGACGCACTCAAGGTCTATGCGGCCAACAACCATGCTGTGATGTGCTCACCGTTTTCAATGGCGGCCGCATCAACGCCAGCCAGCAATGTCGGCACCATGGCGGTGGTTACAGCCGAAGCCCTAATGGCGATCGCTTTCGCGCAGCTGGTACGACCGGGTGCTCCAATGCTCTTTGGTGTGCCCGCTATGACCGTTGCACTGAATTCGGGTGCGCCGGTACACGGCAGCCCGGATTCAGCCGTCGTCCAGTTTCTCGCCGGTCAGATGGCGCGGCGTTACGGCATACCCCACCGGGCGATCGCCAATTGTGCGACCTCCAAATCGGCCGACATGCAGGCCGCTTATGACTCGATGTGGGGTCTGTTTCCTTCTTATCTAGCCGGTGCACAGTGGATTACCATGGCCGGCGGCATGATGGAAGGGACTCTCGGGGTGGGATATGCAAAAACCGTCATTGATTTTGAACAGCTCGATGCTTTCTACCATTTTTGTCAGGGCTGTCGATTCGATGATCTGGACGAGATTTTCGAGACCGTGAAGGACGTCGGTCCCGGCGGTCATTTTTTGGGTACGGCACACACCCGCAAGGCCGACCTTTTTATCTTTCCTTCGCAGAACAACGTCACCTATGAGCAGTGGGATGTTGAAGGTCGGAAAGACAGTGAACAGGTCGGCCTCGACAAAGCAAAGCAGTGGTTGGCTCGGTACGAAGAGCCAGAGTTCGATCCGACAATTGATGAGGCGCTCTCCACATTTATCGCTGGAAAAGAAGCCACTATCCCGTCGGAGTTGCGCTGACACATCCATGCTTATTAAAGCTAAATCGAATTACTGGCTGGTGATTTTCGAATTTACATTCAGAATGCCTGTGAATGAATGCCCCGGATACCCCCTTTAGATTGGGTGAGAAGATAACCTATGGACTCAAACCTGAATGATGACGCCAAGGATCTGTTGATCCGATATGGCGGTGATGTTTTTCCGAACCTTTTCCGGTCAGCAAAAGGGAGTATTGTTACTGACAGTGATGGTCGTGAGATCCTGGATTTCACATCGGGGCAAATGTGCGCAACACTGGGCCACAACCATCCAGCGATCACTAATGCTATTAAGGAGAGCTGTGACACTGCACTTCACATGTTCTCGGGGATGATTCCAGAACCGGTCGTGAAACTCGCTAAAGCGCTTGCAGACTGGCTGCCATCACCACTGCGAAAATCCCTATTGCTGAGCACGGGCAGCGAATCCAACGAAGCTGCTCTGCGTCTCGCAAAACTAGCCACCGGTGGGTACGAGGTCATTGCTCTTGGCGGTTCCTGGCATGGGACGACCGGGGGTTCGGCTGCAGCGACGTTTGCAAGCGACCGACGGGGTTACGGTCCCAAAGTTCCTGGCAATCATGTGATTCCAGAGCCGAACGCTTACCGCTGCCCCATTGAACACTGTCGTGATACCTGCGACATGTCGTGTCTGAATGTTGGCCTGAAGATGTTCGACATGGCAAGTGACGGCGCGCCGGCAGCGATAATCGCTGAGCCCGTTATTTCAGCGGGTGGTGTTATCGTACCGCCTGCTGGGTATTTTGACTGCTTGCGTGACGCTGCCCAACAACGCGGTATGCTGCTAATTTTTGACGAAGCGCAGACTGCGTTCGGTCGGGTTGGTGCGAGTTGTTCGGCTGCCAAACTCGAAGTTACTCCCGACATCATGACACTATCCAAAACCCTTGGTGGTGGACTGCCTCTAGCCGCGACGGTCACCAGCCCTGAAATCGAAGACCGAGCGCATACTGCGGGATTCACCTTCTATACCAGCCACGTCTCTGATCCATTACCTGCATCGGTCGGCCTTGCTGTGCTTCAGACAATTCAACAAGAAGGCCTCGTCGCAAGAGCAATAAAAATGGGTAACTATCTGACAGAAAGATTGCGGGACCTTCAGCAGCGCCATGAATCGATCGGGGATATTCGAGGTGAAGGACTACTGTTAGGCGTCGAACTGGTTACGGACCGGGAAACCCGGCAACCGTTTCATCAACTCGGCTCGGTAACCACGGAACGCTGCTTTGAACTTGGCTTGTCGATGAACATTCGACGCCGACCGGAACGCGGCGCTGTCTGGCGGATTGCGCCACCTCTGACAGTAACGACCGATGAAATTGACCTTGCAATCACAATCCTAGACCAGGCACTTGTAGAGGGCTTAGAAACTCTTACTGGAAAGTGCAATAACCTTCAGAACCAAGGTCTCAATGCACAGTGAGAGGCCGACAGCAAATAACCCAACACAATCTGTCTGACAGAACAATCAGGATATCAACCATGGCGAACACTGGAGTCCGTTCATATGAGTGAACTATGGAAGCAAAGTGCGGTCGATGTCGTCGGCCTACTCCGATCCGGAGAGATATCCCCTGTTGAAGCCGTACAGGCAGCTATTGAGCGCATCGAAGCAGTCGACAGCAAAACCAACGCGCTACCCATCCGTTGTTTCGACCGGGCAATTGAACGAGCTCAAACACTCGACCTGACCGGCCACCGGCAGAATCCAAAAAGCCTGTGTGGTCTACCAATTGCTGTCAAGGACTACAACGACGTAGCCGGTGTGCGTACGACCTATGGCTCGCCAATTTTCAAGGACCATATTGCTGAACGCTCTGATGTCACCGTCGCCGTGCTGGAACACAATGGCGCCAACCCGATTGCCAAATCCAACGTGCCGGAATGGGCAGGTGGGCACACCTTTAACCCCGTGAACGGGCTCACCTGTAATCCCTGGAATCTCAGCCGCAGCGCGGGTGGATCATCCGGCGGCTCCGCCGCGGCATTGGCCAGCGGTCAGGTCTGGCTCGCGACCGGCAACGACCTGGGCGGTAGCCTGCGGACCCCGGCAGCTTTCAATGCAGTGGTCGGTCTGCGCCCCAGTCCAGGCGTCGTACCCAGAGGCCACGGCTACCAGGCGTTTGACACGCTCTGGGTTGAGGGGCCCATGGGAAGATCAGTGGGCGATGTCGCGTTGATGCTCGACGCTGGATGTGGTCTGCGTACTGAAGATCCGCTATCTTTTAATCATCACTGCGATTCTTTTACCCAGGCAATCAAACAGCATCAATTGCCAGAACGGGTGGCATTCAGTACCGATCTTGGGATCGTACCGGTTGACCGGGATATCAGAACCCTCACGCAAAACGCGGCTGCCAGCATTTCCCGACTGGGCATCGATGTCTCTGATGACATCCCAGACTTTACCGGCGTGCTGGATGCATTTCACACTTTACGAGGCGTTCTTCTAGCTACCCTGAAGGGAGAACTGGTTCAGCAGCACCGGGACGAAATTCTCAGTGACATCGTGAAGAACGTTGAAGTGGGTTTTAACGTAACGCCTGAACAGTTGTTCGATGCTGAACGGGTTCGGTGGGCATTGAACGGCTACATGAGCACATTTTTCGAACACCATGATTTTCTAATCTGTCCAGCCGCATCAATTGCGCCGTTTGAATCAAAAAAGCCCTTTATCACGGAAATCGACGGCACGCCCTGTAAAACTTACATCGATTGGTTTGCAATTACCTTTGCACTGACGATGACCGGTTGCCCTGTGATCAGCCTGCCTTGCGGCTTTACCGATGAGGGTCTACCTATGGGTCTGCAGATACTGGCAAAACCCAGACACGAAGATGAACTACTGAGTTTTGCAGCCTTGCTCGAAGACCACTTTGATGTCCGCGATCAATTGCCTATCGACCCACGCGAAGCCGATTGACCGAAAGCTAACAGAAAACTAGCGGGAAAGCCGGCGCTGTCTGAACACAATATACAAGCCGCTTGCAATAATCAGTACCGTGCCGAGTAGCGTCCACCAGTCGGGCAATTCCCCCCACAGCAGATAGCCAAGTCCCAGGGCCCATACAATGCCGGTGTATTTATACTGAGACAGTAGGCTTGCATCCCCAAATCGCAGCCCTTCTGTCATCAGGTAGATCCCAAGACTAAACGCCATGCCACTGACTGCCAGCAGCACCAAGGTATGCCAGGATAACGGTACCCAGCCGAGCGGTGCTGTTGCCAGCGCGGTCAATGTAACTGCTGCACTGGAATAAAACAGCAGCGACTCTGAGGTCTCCCGGGCCAGTGCGGTACGGACAATGATTTCGCGTACAGCAGACAACAGCGCCACGACGAAAGGACCCAGCAGAATCCAAGCAAATGCATCACCGATAGGCTTAACGACCAGCGTCGCACCGGCAAATCCCACCAAAACCGCACCGATTCGCCGCCAACCCACTGTTTCGTTAAGAAACCAAGGTGCCAGCAGCGTAACAAAAAGCGGATTCGTAAAGAATATGATGGTGGCTATTGAGAGCGGCAGCCTGCTCAGCGAGAAAACAAACAAAAACAGCGGACCCACCAGCAACAGCGCACACCAGAGTTGCATACCCATATTGTGGACAGCAAGCGAACGCAGTCCCCCTGCTCTGTAGATCAGAAAAGCCATCGGCACCAGTGCAAACAAACCCCGTACAAAGATCGCTTCGCCGATGGGATGCTGCTCCACCACCAGCTTCATCATCGCATCATTGAAAGTGATGAATCCGATACCCAGTACACTTAGGGCTATACCCTTTAGCGGCCGCCACTCACGGGCATCTACTGTCAAGTCGTTGGTGTTTTCTATTATTCTTCCTTCTCAGCCGGTATCGGCAGGCAGGGTTGACAGAACTCACCGGGATTGCGCTGTCAGCAACCGCCTGGCTGCATTGCAGTGATTGTTTTTTTCGGCCAGTTACGGACAATAGTCCCCCGAACTGGACAATCGCACTATACAGGACCCCCTGCTCATGTCACTGCCCCACATTTCGCCTTCTATCAGGGTACGACGGACGCCTTTTACCCGCCGCGTTGAGGCAGCCGGAGTGAAAGCTTATTCGGTGTACAACCGGATGTTGATTCCAGGATATTTTCATTCCATTGAAGAAGACTATGCTCACCTGAAGCGTGCCGTACAGGTTTGGGATGTATCCTGCGAGCGGCAGGTCGAGATCAAAGGCCCCGATGCACTGGCACTGGTACAGATGACCACACCGCGCGACCTGTCACGAATGACTGACGATCAATGTTACTACGTACCAATGGTCGACGATGAAGGTCAGATACTGAACGACCCCATCGTTATTCGGCTGGCTGAAGAGCGCTACTGGTTATCGCTTGCCGACAGTGACATGCTGTATTACTGCAAGGGCCTTGCCATGGGCCGTGACTTGGACGTTGAGATTTTCGAACCTGACGTATCACCCCTTGCGGTACAAGGTCCCAAATCGGACGAACTCATTGAACGGGTATTCGGTACAGACATCGTCGAGACCCGGTTCTTCCGACATAAAACTGTCAATTTCCAGGGCCAGGATATGGTCATTGCCCGATCGGGTTGGTCTCACCAGGGGGGCTTTGAAATCTACCTGGACGGCAGTCAGCATGGCGAAGCCCTGTGGGATACGCTGTTTGAGGTCGGCAAAGATCTGAATGTTCGTGCGGGTTGCCCTAATCTGATCGAACGTATCGAAGCGGGTCTGCTGTCCTACGGTAACGATATGTCCATCGACGATACGCCGTTCGAATCAGGTCTTGGTAAATACTGCAATCTGGACACTGCCACCGGGTGCCTGGGACACGCAGCATTAATGCAAAAGCAGAACCCGGGCCGGCAGATCCGGCCATTGGCGGTAGCAGGCCCGGCAGTACCATCAATCAGCTGGCCCTGGCCGCTCACAGATACAGCCGGGAATGCCGCGGGTCACGTCTCCTCGATCACATGGTCACCAGACTTTGAAATCAATGTTGCGATCGCAATGGTCCGCAAGGACCACTGGACCGCGGGCACCACCCTGCATGTTCAAACCCCAGACGGACCACGCGCCGCCGAAGTGCGTGACTCATTCTGGATTTAATTTATCGATGACAACGGGTAATGCTTCGTTGACACTACAGTCTTCTCGTTAGATCGGAACAACACCATGACAACCAGCGAACACACCATCCGACCCCGACGCACTTTTATCTTTGCACCGGGCCTTAAGCCAGACATGTACCCCAAGGCTCTCGCCTGCGGTACCGACATCGTCTGTGTCGAACTCGAAGACGGCATCGCACCCAAAGACAAAGACGAAGCCCGGGAAAAAGGCATGGCCCTGTTTGCCTTACCCCAGGCAAATGATGGTGTCGAGCGAATTGTTCGTATTAACTGCCTGCGTACGGCATTCGGTCTTGCCGATGTCAACGCCGTACTGGCGACGGATACCCCACCACCGGCGCTGATGCTGCCCAAAGTCATGACAGCGGACGAAATTATTTGGCTGGACGATCTGCTGTCAGAACGTGGTCACGAGACGCGACTGCATGTCATCATCGAAACCAACGCTTCACTGGAAGCGGTCCACGATATCGCGCAAGCGAGTACCCGTATTGATGCACTTTTTTTTGGCGGAGTCGACATGGCAGCAGAGTTGCGCTGTTCTAATGCCTGGGAACCGCTGCTTTATGCGCGATCAAGAGTTGTTCACGCCGCCGCCAGTGCCGGTATCGATGCGATAGACGTGCCTTATCTCGATCTGGAAGACCCTGACGGTATGGCACGGGAGGCCACGCTGGCAAGGGAACTGGGGTTCAGCGGCAAGGGCTCTATCCACCCGAAGCAGATTCCGATACTGAACGATGTCTTCACACCCAGTGAATCAGAAATTGCGCACGCGCGCCGCATTCTAGATGCGTTTGCCAAAGCGGACACGGGACTGGTGGTCGTTGATGGCAAGCTGATTGAAAAACCGGTGTTACGTGACATGCAGCGCATCCTTTCTATTGCAGAGAGGCTGGGGTCGTAAAATTTACCGGCTAAATTGGCGAGTAAAGCCCAGCTGATTTAACCACCGTTTCAGACCGCCGCTACCTTCGCACGCCGACTGCTCCTGATAACACGCCAGGCCTCGTCGGTACCGTCATGATCAGAACCAAATAATTTGTCCATGGGCACCAGGCTATTGCCATAGTTGCAGTTGTACAGCCGATGGTGCAGTTGATGGTGCAACGGACTCAGATAAATCATAGGCTTCCCGCGGACTGTCAACGATTCGTAGCCAGTGTGACTCACACCCGCACCGATTGCGTTCCATTGCAAGTGGAAGAAGATATGGATTGGATGGGAAGCAAATAGCACGTGGATCAGCACATTGCTCAGATAGATCAGATGCTCCAGCGGGTGCATTGAAAAACCGGACCAAGGGCCGGTGCTCACGTTGCGGTGATGTACAGCATGGGCGACCCGGTAGAGCGGCTTCCAATGGAGTAATCGATGTATGAAGTAGAAGTGGACCGAGTCCCAAAACGGGACCGCAAATAATATCAGCACAAACCAAATGGGATGCTCGCGCCAGTCAAGATAGAAAGGCAGAAGGTCGTTCGCATAACTCCACATAAAAAACACTTCATAGGCTGTCCACAACGTCACACCACTGACACAACTCCAAAAGACGTTGTCCCACACTTGGTCACGCGCAAAAAACTTTCGTTCATCGCAGCCAAGCTCCTGGCCACTAAACCTGAGCTGCTTGCGCTGACGTTTGAAGGTAAAAAAATAGAGGTGGAGACCACCCACAATCAGTACGAAAAGCATCAGATTTCGCACATACATCTGGGCAATCCAACTGAACTCGAATGTGGCACAACGCGCAATCGCAGGCTGCAGGTAAGCCCAGGTAATCAGCGCCAACAACCCGAATGGCATGACAACTGAAAACAGATAAGCTCGGGAGAGTAAGTATTTAATCGCTGCAACCGGTCGCGGGGGCCACACAAACACTGGCACCCCTTCAATTGGTATCGCCGGTTGATAATTCCAGGGGGCTTTATTCTGTCCTGCACTATCGTCTTTGTTCATTGCTCTTGACATCGATCCGACATTGAAGTCGGTAGTAATTGTGCAGAAAATAAGGGCCAAGTAAAGTACTATTCCGTTAGGTGTGACTGACTAAACTATGAATGGCGCTGACCTGATTGCACAGATACTGAAGCGCTAAGACGTCAATATTTTCCCGCACTGCCACACAGTGAGCGATAGGAGTTTGCTTTCAGTGACGACTGCCGATGCGTTACATACCAAAGTATGCACCGATCTTCAGCCAGCCTAACATAGGCGGTTTGTATAGCCCGTAACACCCATAAAGATCCCTGACTATTGAGTCCATCACTTACGACACTTTTATTGAGTACACGCTATGACAGATAAAATCGGGATGACAACAGACGGTGCACTGACGACGGTGGATATCCACTCACTGCCGGAAGAATCTACTTACGCTGGCGTGACCAGTTTCCTCCGCCGGCCCTATGAGAAAGATCTCAGTAATATGGACGCTGCCATAGTCGGTATCCCCTTCGACACGGCAACGACTAACCGCCCGGGTGCCCGTTTCGGGCCTCGTGGAATCCGGAACGCATCGGTAAACCTGGCATTCGGCACCCGCGTTTACGGCTGGGATTTTCACCCGATCCAGGAAATGAGAATCTGTGACCACGGTGATCTGCCGTTCGACTTTGCACAACCCGCAAAGGTCCCACAGCAAATCGAAGAGTACATCTCCTGGATGCTGAACCAGGATGTCATGGTGCTGTCACTGGGTGGCGATCATTTCATCACCTTACCAGTGATCAAAGCCTATGCTGGAAAACACGGTAAACCGATCTCTCTGATCCACTTCGACGCGCACAGTGACACCTGGCCTGATGAGCATGATGATGGTGTCAATCACGGCACCATGTTCTGGCACGCGACACAACAGGGATTCCTCGATCCTGCGACATCTGTTCAGATCGGCCTGCGGACCGACAACCAGGACACGCTGGGTTTCAATATCCTTGATGGCCCGTGGATACAACGTCACGGGACGGATGCCGCAATCGAACAAATCCGCAAGATCGTTGGAGACAACAAAACCTACCTGACTTTTGACATCGACTGCCTGGATCCCGCCTATGCCCCGGGTACCGGTACACCCGTCTGTGGTGGGCTCACCACCAGCCAGGCGAGAGAAATTGTCAAAGGTTTAGCAGGGATTAACATCGTGGGAGCGGACCTGGTGGAAGTGGCACCGCCTTACGACCACGCTGAGATTACCGCGCTAGCCGGGGCAACACTGGCGCTGGACTTCCTTTGCCTGTTCGCAAAAGCCCCTTGGCGTAAATAGGCCAATCACTACCCCCAGACCTAGACCCATCCTGTACCCCAGGATGTCCTGCATTTCTGGAAGGGCATCAGGCGAACCGACCGTGGCGTCGGACTGTATATCGCCGTAATTGATGTTCATTCAATTTAGTTTTTATAACAATAAACAAAGAATATATCATTTGTCGACTCGCAGTTAATCCTATAAATTGCGGGCCGCTTTAGTCGTTCAGATCTTTTCGCTCTCAATTTAAAGGATTAATAATACTAATATGTCTAAATCACCTCCCCGCCACCTTGACCAAACGGTCGCAAAATGGACCGTCGCAAACGATGATCACGTCCTCAAAGGACCTGAAGCGGCACTGCTGACCGTACTGGATTCAAAAGAATTCAGTATTCTCGACTACGACATCGTCATGCGGCGTGCCCGGCAAGCCCAGGCCCAAACAATTCGCCTGTTCGTCGGTCAGTTGGGTCGCGCTATCGGCCGCGTACTGAACGCGTTATGGGTGAATCCATTTCACAAGTATCGCGTAATTCGTGCCCATCGCCACCAAGGTGAACTGATTCGCTCCCTACCCCATCACCTGCTACGGGACATCGGTATAGAACCGCCGAGTCGGTTTCAGACCCGAACGAGTCAGTTTCAATCGCCGCTGGAATTTCAGACCTGGCTTGCCTACAACCAGACATTCTGGCGATAACTGGTAATCCGCCCTGTACTGACCCTTAGCCGGGTATCTGTACTCGTAGGGTTGATTCCGCTTGTTTCTCCGGCAGAGTTTCAGACTAACCTGCCGGGTCGGCCCTTCAACGAGGTGCAAGATCGCCTCGTAACACTGGCAGCGCAAGTAGGGTCAGTCTTCGCCCCCCTCAAACGCCGCCAGTTCGCTCATGAACGACCCTGCAATATCCGCATTGATCTTGCAGTCGAGCAGGATAGGCCCTTCGGGTGAACGTATCGAAGGCGCTGCCTGCTCTAGGTCGTCCATCGTCCGGATCGTAAATGCCTCAAAAGCAAACCCTTCCGCGATGGGTGCAAAGTCCACATCCGGAAACAGCGACGTCTCAACTGGACGCTGGTGCATTTTTAAGAAGTGCAACTCGGCACCATAGGCACAATCGTTCATCACTACGATAATCAACGGCAAGTCTTCGCGAACAACCGTTTCCAGTTCACTGATGGTCATTAGAAATCCGCCATCACCCACAATCAGCACGGTCGTGCTATCAGACCGCGCACGGGCGACACCCAGCGCCGTACCAAATCCAAGGCCGATCGACGCAAAATTTGTGGTGAACTTGAATTGATCCGGGCCTGGTACTGTAATGTAAGGGACGATGCCGAGAAAATTGCCCGCATCGTAGACCAGGTTGCGTTGTTCGGGCAGTATTCGATCCAGTGCGATCCCCAATGATCTGGGGTCAATGGTGCGGGCCGTATGCGCGGCCTGGAAATCACCTGCCGGGTCGAATTCTGCGATACGCTGACGCGTTTCGGGGGTATGAAAGGGTTTGTCTTCCGGTGGCCGCGTTGGCAACAACGTCATCAGTTGTTGGCAAACCTCCTTCGCGTCGCCCACCAGTGCGACGTCAGCCGAATACCACTGACCAATATGGGTTCGTTCGCTATCGACCTGGATCAAGGGCACAGCCGGGATCGCAGCACCAAAACTGGTTGTCCAGAAATTAAGACTAGCACCGAAAACTATGATGCTGTCTGCCTGATCGATGTAACGTCGCCCCACCGAGTGAGTGAAAGAGCCGATAATCCCAATCTGATAAGGGTGCCCACGGAACATCTCCCTGGCCCGTGCCGTGGTGAGAATCAGAGCGCCGAGCCGATCAGCGAGTTGTTCCAAGACATCTCTCGCACCGGCGCGGTGTGCGCCCAGACCAGCAATAATCAAGGGCCGTCGACTCCGGCCCAGACAATCGACAGCCGATTGTACTGCCTCGGGTCGCGCAGACTCTGCCTGGGTTTCCGGTACCACGACAGATGGTGCTGGATCAGCATCGTCCCACTCGAGTTTTGCGAGCTGGATGCTGGTCGGTAGCAGCAGAGCAACTGCATTGCCCTGCATAGCCAGCCCGGCAGCATCCGCCAGCGTCGTGCGTGCACCGGCTGCGCTCGTCGCGCGAAGCACCTGCAATCCAGCGGCAGTCAACACGCCCAGGGCATTGAACGCTTTGTAGTCAGGACCCAGCGCGTTGGTCGATGATGTTCCAAAGGCAGCATCTCCATAAATAATCAGTACACGTGAGCCAGTGCGGGCAGCGTAAACGGCGGCATGCAGGCCATTGGCCGTGGCCGGTCCGCGCCCAACCACCGCAATGCCCAACGAACCGGAAGCATACGCATAGCCCTCGGCCATCGAAATGGCGGCATTTTCATGCCGGCCACCGTGAAAGGTAATACCGGCCATGTCGAGCGCGGTCACGAACAACGCGGTGTCATCACTCATCAAGCCAAACACTGCTTCAACGCCGAGCGATTTGATATCGGCTGCCAGTACTTCATAGACGGGCACTGTACGCACCGCGTGACCACCATTTACTGTATCCATATCTCCTTCCCCTTGATAACCACCAATTGATTTTTTGGACTGTCCATCAACTGACCAGTGATCCCACCTCCCGGTCAATGATCTCGGGTGCCTCGTAGACCACTGCATGCCCTATGTCAGGCAACCACACATTCCGGGCATCGGGAATCTCAGCGCCCAGTCTTTCCGAATGCCAGCGTGGACAGGTTCTATCCTGCTCACCACAAACAACGATTGTCGGCACTTTGATCTGACCTAAAGCCGGGTAATGATCCTCCCTGACCTGAAAATCAACCAGCGATACCCGGTCCTTTGTACTATTTGCAGCCAATATCGCGCGGGTGACCTCAACATGTTCTTCCTGGGCAACTTGTCCAAAGAGCGTACGAATGAATAACCGCCCCAGCCACTTCGAGGACAAGATCAGCGGCATCAGCCCGACCCTGATCAGCGGAATCTGCAGTTGGTTCTGAAGACTGCCCTTAGCGGCGATCCCGGCATGCCCACTGACCAGCAACATTGCCCGCAGTCTTGCCTCCACCACCTGTGGATAGTGTTCAGCCAGTACCACGGCCAGAAAAGCGCCCATCGAGTGTCCCACCAGTATGCCGTCTGTAACGTCGAAATATTCAAGTACCGCCCTATAGTCACCTGCCATCTGATACGACCCGAGACCATCGCCACCAATGCTCGACTGCCCGTGCCCCCGCTGATCGAAAAGAATGACCCGAACACGCCTGGTGAGCAGTTGCTCTAGCACGAGGTTAAAGCACCGCAGTTCGTTAAAGATTCCGTGCGCCAGCACCACCACTGGTCCCTCTCCCACTGCAATACAATGCAGACGGGTACCGTCAGGCCGTTCAATAAATGTCCTAGTCCCCTCAGGGGTGCGGGTAAGCCGTTCCAGATCCTTAACCACCGTTATTGTCCCTCCAACAACTGTGCACCGTAAGCAAATATTCCCGGGGTCCCGCCAGTATGAACAAACAGAAGAGTATCCTGGGAATCAAGCTCCTGTGCTCGCTGCAGACAACCAGCGAACGATTTTCCAGTATAAACAGGGTCGAGCAGGAGTGCTTCGTGGCGCGCTCCCAGCTTGATCGCCTCACGGGTCGGGGAATTCAGTTGGCCGTAACCAGGCGCAAGAAAGTCACCCCGTAGATTAATATCTGCGTCTGTGACCCGGGACTGCACTTCCAGCAGTTCTGAGATCTCGCGGCATCGCGCTCGAATTCTAAGTGCTTGCGCACCGGAATCCCGGCGTACACAGATTCCCAGCACACGAATCGACGAGCCCAGCATCCGCAGCCCAAACAGTAAGCCAGCATGTGTGAGCCCGCTGCCGGATGCCACCACGATCTCACTGACTGCTTGATCCATCGCAGTCAGTTGCGAGACTATTTCCTGTGCCGCAACCACATAACCCAACGCACCAAGTGGCGGATGACCAGGGGCCAGAGGAATAACATACGGTCGACACCCCTGGGCCCTGAGAACATCTGCGATCTCGTGAAGTCTCAGGTCGGCACCTGACTCGTCCTCGCCATCTGGATAACTGTGAATAGTTGCACCAAGCAACTGATTGAGAAGAACGTTTCCTGAATTCCGATATAGAGCATCCGCACTCTTTACCCGTTCTTCGAGCTGAATGTGGCAGGTCAGCCCATATCGAGCTGCTGCTGCTGCCGCCGCACGTACGAAGTTCGATTGCACTGCACCAGTAATCAGAATCGTATCGGCATCTTGTGAAAGCGCGTCACCAACGTAGTACTCGAGTTGGCGTGCCTTGTTACCGCCAAGAGCAAGACCAGTGCAATCATCACGCTTAACATACAGCGCCGCACCTCCGATTTTCACACTTAGGTTCGGAAGATGCTCTATAGGCGTTGGCGTATGGGCCAGAATTACACGAGGCAGTTTTTCGAGCTTTTCCAGGCCATTCCCCACGATCAGGTCCTCATTAGGGCAAACCCCGCGTTAACAAAAAGACCCAGCGAGGTCGCGGTGAGTAAAACAACCGTTATTCTGATGAACAGGCGCTCCGTAATTCGCGACGCCAGGATTCGGCCAGTCAGTATTCCGACTAATGTCGCCGGTATGAGCGCAGCGGTGACTTTTAATGTAGCGGGGCTCACCCCGGCCATTAAAGCCTGTAATGTAATTGCCACCGGATAGGAAAATACAAAAAGGGCCAGGATTGTCGCCCGGATCGTCTCTGGTGTGGCTCCTAAACGAACCATCCGGGCGACAGGCAGTGGACCCGGTATCGCAAGACTCGCATTCATGATTCCGGCCATTATGCCGACTGTCAAGTCCCTCACTGTACTCGAAGGAGTAGATAGCATGTTCGCACGACCGCCAACCCGGCCCGTTATGAACAGAATAGATATCATTACAACCAGCCCAGTCAGAACTTTCAGCAGAATCAGATCAATAGCTAGAAAAATCACGACGCCCAGGGGTATACCCACACCCGCCCCAATCACAAATAATCTGAGTAGGCGCCGATCCACAAACGATCGCAGCGATGGCACCAGAATCAGAGCGATCAGCAGACTCAGCATGATAGCAACTTGAATCGCAGCACTGCTGTTCAACGCAATCAGCAGCACTGATACAGCGATTAAGCCAAAACCAAATCCAGTCGCAGCCTGCACAAGAGCAGCGCAGAAAACGACAAAATGCAGAAGAATCCAGTAGCTTTCGGGCACAATGAATAGTCGCTCTTAGTACTGTGCTCTACCGCCTGATACATCAAAACAGGCACCGGACGAATAACTGCAGGCTGGACTCGCCACGAAGGCCACCATGTCGGCCACCTCTTCGACCTGGCATAGACGACCCATCAGGGTCCTTTCCTTAATCCCGGCGATATAGTCGTCACTCATCTCTTTCATCAAATCAGTTTCGGCAAGTGTCGGGGTAATACTGTTGGCAGTGATACCAAATGATGCCAGCTCGCCAGAAATGCCCTTCATAAATCCAATGACACCGGCCTTGGCTGCATTATAGGCACTGACATTGGCGATCCCTTCTTTACCGGCCTGGCTGGCAATGCTGACAATACGTCCGTATCCAGCTTGTTTCATATGTGGCACGATGGCACGCGTACATAGAAAGACTGCAGTCAGATCGACCGCAATTACTCTCTCCCAGTTTTCCAGTGGATAGTCCTCAACTGGCACCTGGGGACCGTTGATTCCCGCATTGTTGACCAGTATATGGATCTGCCCCGCCGTTGCCTGTGCCGACTCGACAGCTGATTGAATCGCATCCCGGTCGGTGACGTCGATCCGTTGCACACCGAGAAACCTTTTGTCATCCACGATTGGGGACGGTTCCTGATCCCAACCAAACACGTGAACACCACATTGCATTAAACGCTCGGAAATCGCCAGCCCGAAGCCTCTGGCAGCCCCCGTCACTATGGCCACCTGACCCGTCATGCTGTTATCGCTCATCAACTTTGTCCGTTCTGAAGTGCCTGTGGTTAACGGGAAGAATATCATTCCACCTTATCGACGACCCTGGATTACGATCGAGATACCGGGTATCTTGATCACTGGCTGAAACACGGGAATACCTAAACCCATGAGTCCGCGCCTGTGGAATCCGGAAAAGGAACTGATGTCGCGCTCTGAAACGCGGGCACTACAGCTTGTCAAGCTTAAGTCCCTCCTCAATCGGGTCTATGAACAATCACCCTATTATCGGGGTAAGTTCGATAGAGCTGGTGTTAATCCACAGAACCTGAAAAGCCTGGAGCACTACCAGGAGTATCCATTTTTCGATAAAGACGAAGAGCGTGCCAGCCAGGAGGCGTCCAGAGAGACAGCGCGGCACACGTTCGGTCTGCACATCACCTGCAATCCAAAATCTGTCAACCGCGTGTCATCTTCCTCCGGAACCACCGGATCACCAACTTACAGCGGTTTTACCCTGAAAGATCGTGAAATCACCAATGACAACCAGGCCCGTGCCCTGGTTCGCCTCGGCATAGTACCCGGTGATGTGGTCATGCACGCCAGCGTGCTCTCGATGTGGATCGCCGGTATCCCAGGTGTTGATTCAATGATGGCCTATGGCGTCTGCCTGGTACCAGTGGGTGCCCTCAGTGGTGTGGAACGGGTCGCGCAGATCGCTCACGATACCCGGCCCAAATCGATCAAATGCACGGTTTCCTTTGCCCAGTATCTGGCCAAACACATGGAAGAGCGCACCGGTATTGATCCCGCGACACTTGGTCTTGAAAAAGTCGTGGTTTTTGGGGAACCGGGCGGCTCTATACCGGAGATCTACGAGCCTCTGGAAAAAAGGTTTGGCGGTGCGATGGTGCACGACATCATGGGTGCAACCGGTTGCCACAGTCCGACCGGCATATCCTGCGAAGAGCACAACGGTATTCATTTCTATGCCGAGGACAATGCCATGTTCGAGATCTGCGACCCTGAATCGCTTCAGTCCCTGCCCATTGAGGATGGTGTTGAAGGAGAGATCGTGTTTACGGGTCTAGAGCGGGAGTGCGGACCGCTGATCCGCTGGCGAGACAAAGATATCATTCAGGTGACTACCGAACCGTGCCGTTGCGGTCGACCTGGACCCCGTATGCTGTTCAAGGGCCGTGTCGACGACATGCTGCTGGTTAAGGGTGTCAACGTATTTCCAAACGCCGTTCGCGATGTCATCAATAAAACCTCCGATCTTACAACCGGTAATATTCGTATCGTGAAACCCAGCCCAGGTCCAGTAGTCCCAGCGCCGGTGCTGGTAAAAGTCGAAGTCAAAGCTGGCTTACCCGATCAAAAAAAACAGGCACTTGCGGGTGATCTCGACAATGCCATCCATCACCAGCTTCGATTTCGGGCTACATTCGAGTTTATCGATGAAGGCGAGTTCGAGCTATTAAAAGGGGCGACCGGAAAGACCCGCCTGGTTGAACAGGCTAATGAATAGCACAGACCACTAAGTCGAGGCGATGAACAAAGGAACATCTCATGCAGACCTACAGAGGAAGCTGCCACTGCGGCAGTGTCGTATTCCAGATCGAAGCCGAGATCGACCAGGTATCCATTTGCGACTGCTCGATATGCTGCAAGAAAGGCATTCTGCATTACCCCGTCCAGGACAAACACTTCACACTTATAGAAGGCAGGGAGAGCCTCTCTCTTTACCAATTCGGCACACACGAAGCGAGTCACTGGTTCTGTAATTACTGCGGCATCCATACTTTCGGCAGGCCACGAATGGACCCGAGTCGATATACCGTGAATGTGCGCTGTCTCGATGACTTCGACAACATTGTAGAGAACGCTAACGAAAAGTCGTTCAATGGCAAACAACACCCGCTAGACCGGTAGCCAGTCACAAGACTAAATACCACCCCCGCGGACAAATTTACCGACAACAGACTTCACCGATAAAAACAACACAATGAATAACCTGAATCGAGTGCTTTATGAGTGCCGTGACCACGTCGGTGTAATCACGCTAAACAGGCCTGAAGTGCTGAATGCGTTTGATCGTTATATGTATGATGGTGTTAACCGCGCGCTGCAACTTTTCCGTGACGACAGTACTGCATATGTCGGTGTTTTACAGGCTGCTGGAGATCGCGCATTTTCTGCGGGTGCCGACGTCAAAGCGATCGCGGCAGACATGAAGGCTGGCACCTTTGAAGGTTACGGCCCTCTGATCAGCGACGATGACATGGTGACCGCAAAACCACTCATTGCTGCAGTCCATGGGTACTGTATAGGAGAAGGCGTGAATCTCATGCTCGCCTGCGACCTGGTGGTCGCTGATGAGACGACCAAAGTCGCCGTGTCCGAGGCCCGGATCGGGATCAACGCTGTCGACATTCCTCTTAAACTTGCCCGTAAGATCGGCTACGCCAAGGCTTTTGCACTGCTCGCACCAGGTGACGCCAAGGATGCGGACTGGTGCCAGGCAGCTGGACTGGTAGAGATCGTCACGCCAATGGGCGAGGCACAGTCCCGCGCATTCGAGCTCGCGACAGAAATTGTACAAAGCTGTGCACCCCTGGCGATTCAGGCCCAAAAGGAAACACTCTGGCGGGCCGTATTTGAAGGTGAAGCCTCAGGTCGACGTGCGGGCATGAACTGGCGCGAACTCACCCGATCTTCTCAGGATTACGCTGAAGGCCAGAGGGCTTTTATTGAGAAACGAAAACCTGTTTTTAAAGGGCAGTGACCGTGGCCTGCGTATCTACCTGAACCATGTTTGAGCGAACACTTTTCGCCGAGGAACACGAGATATTTCGTAGATCAGTGGCTCATTTTATTGATGAACATATCGTGCCCCATCATCCGCGGTGGGAAAAGGAAGGACAAGTCAGCCGGGAGGTCTGGCATGAAGCCGGCCAGCATGGCCTGCTCTGCCCCACCATACCCGAACAATACGGGGGCGCAGGCACCGACTTTCTATTTAGCGTCGTAATTCTGGAAGAGCTGGCACGAGCCGGTACGATGGGGCCTGGGTTTTCGCTGCACTCCGATATTGTCGCCCCGTACCTGCTTCACTACGGTTCCGAATACCTGAAAGCAACCTGGCTGCCCAAGATGGCCGCGGGTGAGGCGATTGGCGCGATTGCAATGACAGAACCCTCAGCCGGATCCGACCTGCAAAATATCCGGACCACCGCCCGGCGGGACGGGGACGAGTTCATAGTCTCCGGTCAGAAAGTGTTTATCACCAACGGTCAACTCTGTGACATCGTGATCGCCGTCTGCAAAACCGATCCCGATGCTGGCGCCTCAGGCACCAGCCTAATTCTGGTGGAAACCGATCGACCCGGATTCGAACGTGGCCGTAACCTGGACAAAATCGGCTGGAAGGCGCAGGACACCTCGGAGCTTTTCTTCGACAATGTCCATGTACCCGTGGCGAATCTCGTCGGTGAGTCGGGTCGAGGATTTATCCAGCTTATGGAACAACTGCCGCAGGAGCGCCTACTACAAGCAATCCGAGCAGTCGCGACCGTCGAGGCCGCCCTGGAATGGACTATCGAATACACCTCAGAACGAAAAGCCTTCGGCCAGTCGATCTCAAACTTTCAGAACACGCGGTTTACGCTCGCAGACGTAAAGTCGAAAACAGTGATGCTCCGGGTTTTTGTGGATCGCTGTATACAAATGCACCTCGAAGGAAAGCTCGATGCAGTTGATGCCGCCATCACCAAACTGCTCTCCTCAGAGATGCTTTGCGAACTGCTGGATGACTGCCTGCAATTGTTCGGCGGTTACGGCTATATGTGGGAATATCCTATCGCTCGAGCCTGGGCTGACGCCCGAATGAGCCGCATCGCTGGTGGTACCTGCGAAATCATGCGGGAAATCATCGGCCGCAGCCTGGTCGGCAAGATTTAGTGCTGAATCGCCAGGAACACGCGATTAAACGATTGGCAAATCTCGCTGAGCGGAATTTTCTTTGACCAGGGTCGGCGCTGGAATGGCGCCCGCCAAAGGCAGTCGGTAACAAAGCACTATAGACTGTAAAATGTGTGTGAGCCAACCGCACCCAAGGCTCTTGATCGTGCGGTAGAACCCGAACTGACACTAACTGGAGTTACGCAATGGCCCTTGGGATATTGGCAATTGGCGGATATCTGCCGAAAGCGCGTCTACAGCGTATAGACATTGCAAACGCGAACGCCTGGTTCAACCCCGCGCTTAAAGGCCTGGCCAACGGTGAACGAACCATGGCCAACTGGGATGAAGACAGTGTCACTATGGCTGTCGAGGCAGGGCGGGACTGTCTGACCGGTATTGATCGCAATACTGTCGCTGGTATTTATATGGCATCGACCAGCTTTCCATTTCAAGACCGGCAAAATGCCGGGATTGTTGCCGATGCACTCAATCTATCCACTCGAATCCAGACCCTGGACATCTCATCATCGCAACGGGCCGGTAGTTCTGCCCTGTTGACCGCACTACAGTCTGTTCGCAGTGCTGAAGGACCGATTCTGGTTTCAGCCAGTGAAAAACGCCGCGCTCGCGCTGCCAGTCCGCTCGAATTAACCACCGGCGACGGTGCAGCGGCTGTTCTGGTCGGTGAAGGGGAACCGATCGCCCACTATATTGGAGGACATACAGAGGCTGTTGATTTTGTCGACCATTATCGCGGTGAAGGTGAGGCCTTTGACTACAACTGGGAAGAACGGTGGGTGCGCGATGAGGGTTATATGAAGATCGCGCCAAACGCTATCAACAACCTACTGGACAAAGTCGGTGTTTCGGCACAGGACATCGACACGTTCTGCTTCCCCGTTGCCATGCGCCGCGTGGCTTCGGGTCTCGCACGCAAAATTGGGATTGCAGAAGAGTCCGTGGCGGATAACTTACAAAGCAGTTGCGGCGAGACCGGTAGTGCCCATGCTCTCGTGCTGCTGGTACATGCCCTGGAGCAGGCCAAGCCGGGCGACAAGATCCTGGTCGCAGGTTTTGGCCAGGGCTGCGATGTTCTGCTATTTGAAGCCACCGACGCAATCAAGGCGGTAGGTAATCGGCTGGCTATAAGTGGACATCTCGCTAACGGTCGACCAGAGAACCGATACACACGCTATCTTTCATTCAACAATCTGCTGACAATGGAACGCGGCATCCGGGCAGAAGTCGACAAACAAACCGGACTAAGTACGCTCTATCGAAACAAAGGGATGTCGCAGAAACTGCTGGGTGGGCAGTGTTCGGACTGCGGCACCTGCCAGTTCCCTAAATCAAAAATCTGTGTCAACCCGGACTGTGGTGCAATCGGCAGCCAGGTAGATGAACCCTTTGCCGACAAAGCGGCAAAACTCAATTCCTATACCGCCGATCGCCTGACTTATTCCCCCGATCCCCCAACCTATTTCGGCATGGTACAGTTTGAGGGTGGCGGCCGGCTGATGAGTGATCTCACCGACATTGACCCCGACGTTGAACTAGAGGTGGGGATTTCCATGCGAATGGTATTCCGAGTGAAGGACTACGATACGCTGCGCGGTTTTCGCCGCTACTTCTGGAAAGCAACACCGCAATACGATACACACTGAGGAGACTCAACTATGGCATCAGGCATCAAAGACAAGGTCGCTATCCTGGGCATGGGATGCTCCAAATTTGGCGAGCGCTGGAACGACAATGCTGAAGACTTAATGGTCGAGGCTTACGCCGAAGCCCTGGAAGACAGTGGTATCGAGACAAGCCAAATCGAGGCTGCCTGGTTGGGCACTGCCATCGAGGAACAGCATGTCGGAAAATCTGGTATCCCGCTGGCAATGGCGCTTCGACTTCCCTATATCCCTGTGACGCGAGTGGAGAACTTCTGTGCCAGCGGTACCGAGGCATTCCGCGGTGCAGTCTATGCTGTAGCTTCGGGTGCCTGTGATATCGCACTCGCTGTTGGTGTTGAAAAACTCAAAGATACGGGCTACGGCGGGCTGCCACAGCGAGGCCGCGGCTCTGTCAATGATCTGTTTTGGGCAAATGCATCGGCACCGGGCTCATTCGCCCAGCTGGCAACTGCTTATTCGGCAAAACACAACATTCCAGCCGAGGATCTGAAACGTGCGATGGCCCATGTCTCGGTAAAAAGCCATGACAACGGATCGCGTAACCCTAAAGCCCACCTTCGCAACAAAATTGACGAAGATAAGGTCATGAATGCACCCATGATCGCCGAACCGCTGGGTCTTTTTGATTGTTGCGGCGTAAGTGATGGTGCGGCGTGCGCTATCGTCACTCTGCCGGATATCGCTCGAGGGCTGGGCAAGAAAGACCTGGTTACGGTGAAAGCCCTGCAGTTGGCGGTTTCCAACGGCACCGAATCACAACACAATTCCTGGGACGGCAGCTACTTTGCCACTACCCGTAAAGCTGCCGAACGATCTTATCAGGAGGCCGATATCACCAAACCGCGGGATCAGATCAGTATGTTTGAGGTTCATGACTGCTTCTCGATTACCGAGGTCATCACCATGGAGGATCTTTACATCTCCCCTGAAGGGGGCGCTGTCAAAGACATTATGGATGGGTTTTATGACGCTGACGGCAAGGTGCCCTGCCAAATCGATGGTGGTTTGAAATGCTTTGGACACCCCATCGGGGCTTCGGGCCTGCGGATGATCTACGAGATGTACCTGCAGATGAATGGCCGCGCCGGAGAACGACAACGAGAGCAGGATCCAGTGCTAGGCATGACCCATAACCTCGGTGGCTATCCACACCAGAATGTCTCCTCTGTCACGATCGTGGGTCGTGAAGGTGCCTAACACGTGTCCGATCTGATCTTTTTAAGGATGAGCCGAAAATGAAAATAAAAGCCGCTGTACTGTACGAGCCAAATAAACCCATGGTCGTGGAAACCATAGATCTGGAGGAACCCAAAGAGGGGGAAGTGCTGGTTCGCATCGTTGCAGCAGGTGTCTGTTATTCCGATTACCACATCATGCTGGGGGAATGGACTCACCTCCTGCCTGTTGTACTCGGCCATGAAGGCGCCGGCGTGGTCAAGCAAGTGGGGCCTGGTGTCTCACGAGTTACACCGGGCCAGTCGGTCATTCTGAATTTTCGCGCCAACTGTGGGACTTGCCACTACTGCATCATCGGTCGCCCGGTGCTGTGTAACGGCGTGGATGCCCCCAGGAACACGATGTTCGATGGCAGCAGTCGCTTGAGCAAAGACGGCAAGACGATCCACCATTTTGCGCGTACATCATGCTTTGCCGAGTACGCGGTTGTACCCGAATCGGGCGCTGTTGCGATTCGCGCCGACATGCCGCTGGATAAAGCCTGCCTTGTTGGCTGTTCGGTGATGACCGGGGTTGGCGCTGTGATCAATACCGCCAAGATCGAAGCTGGTTCATCAGTAGCGGTCATTGGCTGCGGTGGTATCGGTCTCAACGCCGTACAGGGCGCCGTGCTAGCTGGTGCGGGCCGCATAATCGCAGTGGACCTGCGCGACAACAAACTCGAATATGCCAAAACATTCGGCGCCACCGATATGATCAATGCCAGCAACGGCGATGCCGTAGCCCAAGTCATGAATCTGACCGGCCGTGGTGTCGATTATGCTTTTGAAGCGATCGGCAACACCCACACCATCCACCAGGCCTACGAGATGCTGGCACCTGGCGGTACCGCGGTAGTGGTCGGAATGGCACCTGAAAACGATGAGGTCTCGATCAACGCGCTGTCATTCCCCCGAACAGAGAAATCAATTGTAGGCTCCTGGTACGGCGGTGCACGACCCTGGGTTGACCTGCCTCGGATCAGCGATCTTTACCTGAGTGGCAAACTAAAGATCGACCCCATGATCAGCCGCACTTATGGACTTGATGAGATCAATACCGCCTACGACGCACTTGCAGCTGGGGAAGTCGCGCGCAGCATCATCGTATTTGACTGACCTCCTGCGGTGATCCTGCGGTCCAAGGTGATGGGCGCTACACGCCCTAACCGAATCTGCTGCAATCGACTATAGCGGCGGGCGTAAGTTGCCCACTGGATGGGCTTTTTCAAAGGCAAGGGCGGCTCGCAGTACCAGCGCATCGCTGCCAAGCGGACCCACGATCTGCAGCCCGATCGGTCCCCCGGCCGTACTGAATCCACACGGTACCGAGATTGCCGGCTGGCCGGTGAGATCAAATGGCGCAACAGTCGCCATAAACTCACCATCACTACTCTCACGGTGTGGGGGCTGATCATGCCCAACTGGGAACGGTGCGCAGGTCAGAGTCGGCGCGACGAGAAGATCATACTTCTGATGGAAGGCTGCCATGCGTGCGCGCAACTCAATTCGACCAGCTTCGCCATCGAGAAAATCAACAGCACTCATCGCATCACCCCGATTGGCACAGCGCAGCAGGGCTGCATTAGTCAGCTTTCTTGCTTTTACACCCAGGCGCCTGCGAATGCGAGCAGCTATCGGATCGCATACCACATCAGAAAGCGCATAGGCAGAACTGAGATTAAGCTGTACCCTGGAGACAATGGCACCCAGGTCTGTAAAAATCTTCCTGCTGCGCGCCGTGACCTGGCGGACGTCATCATCCACTCGAGCAACACCGAGATCAGGCGAAAACCCGATTTTAAAACCCTTCACACCTCGGCCGAGTTGGGACAGCACATTTGGTGCTGCCTCCTGTATCGAATAACCATCCCGAGCATCACCACCTGCCATCACACTGAAAGCAAGAGCTGCATCACGCACCGTGCGGGTAAGTGGTCCACAATGCTCCATCATCATCATCGGACTGGCAGGCCACACGGGGACGCGGCCAAACGAGGGCTTAAATCCCACTAGACTGCAAAAACTGGCGGGTCCCCGTATAGAACCGCCTGAGTCGGTACCCGTGGCGATGGCAACCATCCCACTCGATACAGCCGCACCTGCCCCACCACTCGAACCACCGGGAGTCCAGTCAAGATTCCAGGGATTGTGCGTAACGCCATGCAGCTCACTTTCAGTGATTCCGCGCCATGCGTATTCCGGGGTCTCGGTCTTGCCCAGTATGACCGCACCGTGGGCCTTGAGCCGTTCAACCACGATCGCATCGACAGACCAGGGTCCACTGACGTTAATCGCGAGTGAGCCATTCAGGGTTGGCCAGTCTTTTGTTTCGGTGACGTCCTTGATAGCGGTCGGCACACCGTCAAGGAGGCCGCATGGAGCACCTTTAGCCCAGCGTGCCGCGGAAGCCTGGGCACGACGACGGGCGCGTCTTCTGTCAATCAGCCGCCACGCATTAAGACGGCCCTCACACTCATCTACCCGAGCCAGAACAGCATCGAGCACCTCAAGCGGCGAGAAACGACCTGTCTTGTATCCTCTGATGAGCTCGGAAGCACTCTTATAGGCTAGATCTTTCAATAGGTACTCCTCGCTTGCGTTACTCGCAACTGCCTGAATCTCTCATCGAACGGTCTACGCTTTCTAAGCGGGTCGATCTCCATTAACCGTCACCCGGTGCATGTATCGGCGCTGGCCATGATAGTCATTCAATGCGTAATGCTGTACGCAGCGGTTGTCCCACATCGCCACCGACCCATTTTTCCAGTGAAACCGGCACGTGAATTCGGGCTTTGTAGCTTGTTTATAAAGAAACTCAAGCAATGGTTTGCTTTCTGCCACAGTCATGTTTTCAAAACGAACTGTAAATGTGCGGTTAACAAAAAGACTCTTACGACCAGTCTCCGGATGGGTGCGGATTACGGGATGCAGGTTTTCGACAACAGGTTGGCGCATCGCTTCCTCAGACAACTTGGTCGAGCGGGTCATATTACGTTTTTCAGCCTCAACCCGATCGGACAAAGTGTGATCAGAATGCACAGCCCGAAGACCGCACAGTAGCTGCCGAAGCCCGGTCGACAATTCATCAAACGCAAGTTCCTGGTTGGCAAACAGCGTGTCCCCGCCACTGGCTGGGACATCAATCGCATAAAGAATTGAGCCCAACGCAGGGCGTTCCAGAAATGTAACATCCGAATGCCAGGCCCCGCCGATATTGTGCTCGGCATCTGCTTCCTTGACGATGGGTAATATTTCTGGATGTCCCTCCAGTGGCACATACTGGGGGTGCACATTGAGACTACCAAACCTGCGTCCGAATGCTTTATGACTTTCCAGGCTTAACTCCTGATCACGAAAGAAGAGTACGTGATGATCAAGAAACGCCCGGTGAATCTCGATGAAGGTCGGACCATCACAATCCACAAGGTTTACACCTGAAACCTCAGCACCAACAGCACTGCTGAGTGGCCTGACTTCAATCAACCGATAACACGAGCCACCAATGTCATTCACGCAGTGCTCCCCAGGTCTACTGTCGCAACAGCCAGCATGTATTCAGTGCGTTTTAGATGAAGATAGTCTACGCCCATGCCAGTTAGCCGCCAAACCCAGCAGTTCATCTGATCAGAATCAGAATAATGTCAAAACGTTACCGTAGCAGAGGCTTTATACTTTTGTTTAAGCACCGAATTTGATTATCCCGACAATATGCCCCCCACACAGCATACGAATGACCAGCGTGAAACCTGCGACTACGACGTACTGATCGTCGGCGCAGGGTTTTCAGGCCTCTATCTGCTATACCGATTACGTGGTTCTGGCTTTAGGGTCCGAGTTGTCGACCGCGCCCCGGATGTCGGTGGTACCTGGCACTGGAACCGCTACCCCGGTGCACGATGCGACGTAGAAAGCGTACAGTATGCCTACAGTTTTTCACCGGAACTCGAACAGGAATGGGTCTGGACTGAAAAATATGCGACACAACCCGAAATACTCCGATACGCACACTACGTTGCAGCGCGTTTTGATCTAAGACGGGATATTGAGTTCAACACTACCGTGACGTCGGCCGTATTCGACGAATCCAGACATCGGTGGCTCGCTGAAACCAGTGACGGTCGAGCAATATCCGCAGACTTTTGCATCATGGCCACCGGTTGTTTATCAACCACGAACACACCGATGTTTGAGGGACAGGATTCTTTTGCTGGTCCGGTCTACCACACCGGAGAGTGGCCACATAAAGCGGTGGACTTTACCGGGCAGAAGGTAGGCGTGATTGGAACGGGTTCTTCGGCAATACAGGCAATTCCTCTGATCGCTGAACAGGCCGACCATCTGTATGTTTTTCAGCGCACCCCCCATTACACGGTACCTGCGTGGAATCGAATGCTTGAGAGCGATCCAGCGTCACGCAAATCGGGAAGAAAAGCCTACGGCTATGATGCGGACCTCACGATTGAGGAGATAAAGGCCGATTACGCCGGTCTTCGCAAGCGTGCCCGCAAGATGTTTAATGCTCTCGCATTCATCCCTAACCGCAAGTCAGCCCTGGAAGTCGATGAATCCGAACGGCAGGTCGAGTACGAAGGATTCTGGCAGCGCGGTGGTGTGGTGTTTCTGGGCGCCTATACCGACCTCGCTAAAAACCTTGAGGCCAATGAGACAGCAGCCGAGTTCATACGCGAGAAAATCCGACAAACTGTCAATGACCCAGAGGTTGCCGAGACTCTGGTACCCACCTACACCATCGGTTGTAAGCGGCTCGCCGTTGATACCAACTACTACGAAACCTACAACCGATCCAATGTCACCCTGGTGGATGTGAGTCAGTCCCCCATTCAGAAAATTACACAACAAGGCGTCTATGCACTGGATCAGGAATACAATCTGGATTCCCTGATCATGGCGACTGGATTTGACGCCATGACCGGCACCCTACTCAAAATCGACATCCGCGGTCGCGACGGTCTCACGCTTAAAGAAAAGTGGGCAGAGGGACCCAAGGGGTATCTTGGGCTGGGTATCTCCGGATTTCCTAACTTGTTTATGATTACAGGCCCCGGCAGCCCATCCGTACTCACCAATATGATGCAGTCGATCGAGCAGCATGTGGACTGGATCGTCGCGTGTCTGGAACACCTCAGAACCCACAATATTGCAGCCATTGAGGCAACCCAATCAGCCGAGGATGACTGGGTTGCACACAACGACGCCATGGCCGACGATCACATGCGAAATTCCTGCAGTTCCTGGTACGTGGGTGGCAACATTGAAGGCAAACCACGGGTGTTCATGCCCTACGTTGGTGGATTTCCGCTTTACGTCGAAAAATGCAACGAAGTTGCCACGCAGAATTACCTTGGATTCACACTGACCCCATAAACCTGGTTAAGCCCATTCGGCATATACTCAGCGTATGGCGACAACGGCTCAGCCTGCTTCTTTTACCTGGTCCTGCCAACACACCTGGCGGAGTGCCTCCAAAAATACACTCTGGTGTCTTGCCGGTTGTTCAATCGGTGACTGGGGCACTATCTATTTCTTTCAGCTGACTGGTATCAGTTGGTCTACGCTGGCTATCATGTTGATGGCGATCCTCAACGGCATACTGACTTCAATCGCACTCGAAACCGTCATCCTGGCCCGACAGATGACCATAGCTACCGCATTTAAAACAGCTATTGGAATGTCACTCATCTCAATGCTGTCCATGGAGATCGCCATGAATCTGGTCGACGTTGCAATCACAGGCGGCGCGACGCTTATCTGGTGGATATTGCCCATCATGTTTGCAGCAGGTTTTATGGCCGCGGTCCCGTACAACTACTGGAGACTCAAGGCGTTCGGTAAGGCCTGTCACTAAGATCGGTTTGTAGCATGCGTACTCCATCACTGGGCTGATGCACTCTTTGTGCGGTCGGATAATAATATTTATCGACTGCTAAAGTCAGGCAATACACTGGCACAAGTGACCCTGAATCAATCGACACCGGACAATCATTATGAGCAGCGATATTCTGTATGAGCACCACGGGCACGTGCGCCTGATCACGATCAATCGCGCTGCCAAGATGAATTCACTGGACTTCGCAGCCCACGAGCTAATGGTCGAGATCTGGCACGAATTCAATGCCGATGCCGATGCGCGGGTAGCAGTGCTTACGGGTACCGGCGAAGCGGCTTTTTGTGCTGGCGCTGATCTCAAGACTTACACCATGCCGTTTGCAACAACACCGGCACCGGAATTCACCCGCGTGTATACCAATGGCCCGGGGCTTGGTGGTATCACCCGAAACGTTCATGTTTTCAAACCAATCGTCGCCGCCGTCAACGGCTATGCGATCTCAGGCGGACTGGAAATTGCCCTGGCCTGTGATATACGGTTTTGTTCACCCAATGCTGCATTTGGACTGCAAGATGTCCGCTGGGGCTTCCATGCTTGCGATGGCGCTTTGATTCGCCTGCGTGAAATCATCGGACTGGGTCACGCTATGGAGATGATCCTCTCCGGCGACCGCTTCGACGCTGAGTTCGCTGCCCGCACAGGACTTGTCAACCGGATTATTGAACAAAGCGAACTGCTGGTAAAAACCATGGCCTATGCTGAAAAACTCGCATCACGCGCACCCATCGCACAACAACTTGCTAAGGAAGTGATGTACCGCACCCATGGTTTGACCCTAGATGAGGCCCTTCGTATCGAATCACTGTCATTCCGAAATCTTGCAGACAGCGAAGATCTGGCTGAAGGTAATCTTTCGTTTCACGAGAAACGTGACGCTGTATTCAAGGGAAAGTAGCAACCTGGCCAGCGGCCGTGATGAAAAATAGATTTCGGTATCTCAACCCCGAATGCGAAATGACCCTGGCAGAGGGTCTAGACGAATATACTTCAGCCTACTCTTTTCTGAACAATAATGACGGAAAAACCGAGGCGAGCGCCTGGTTCAGAAAACACGACCTGACGCATGTGGTTTTCGGTACGCTGCCATTCGAGATTCGAGGGGAAACCATCAATGACCTGTGGACGATCTTTGGGTCGGACGTCACGTTGAAAGGCTATGCGCGGTTTTTCTCAGTGACCCAAATCAGCTATAACACGATCATCAAAAGTTATATTCCACACTATGGCAACAAGTTGTTGGTTTACTGGGAAATGGTCAGACAGATTCCCATTTCTTGCGTCACAGTTACACGGGCGCTCAAGATGACCAAAAAATGGCCCTGGCACCAACCTGAGGCTTACCTCACCCGATCACTGAAGGACATCAGGGCAGAATTCGGAATCAGAATTATCGAACCATAGTCAGACTTCAGTAGTGATACCATTGTAACTATTTGATATATTTAATCTTTTTTAAGACTTTGTAGTAAGTTTGTAGTAAATCTCATCGTAGGCAATCAGGTTGATAGGACCACAATACTACTGGGGTTAAGAAGTTCAAGGAATCCGGTAATGACTCCAATGGTTACAACTTACCTGCTCGTTTAGAACTACCTTTTTTTCCCTGACTTTCTTTTTACGAACTTGTAGGAAGGCAACACCCTTCGTGCGACTTTCTTCTTTTTATTAGTCACCGTCAGTATTTCCGTAGGCACGAATAAACCGATAAATAAAAATGCCACAGTACAACACTGCGGCAGTGATCACGACTCCAAAGGTGGAAATCCAAATGAATGATGCCATGTCCATTAGTTGTGATCCCTGAGGTGTCGGATCTTATTCTGTGCCCAGTAATAGACTATTCGAATCCATCGGTGTCCTAGAATACAACCCACCATCAAACCACTTACAAACACCAAGATATATCCTGGATATCCGTCCATTACTTACTGTCCACAATTGTTCTCAAGGTGTCTTTTTTTAGTTGTAGACTATTACATCTCCCATCGAGATAAATTCAAACTCTAAGTCTTTGAAGTCTTGATCTGGATCGTAATCACCTTCAGTCTTTACGAGATTCCACTGTTCTGTATAACCGAATACCACCAACTTTCCATCTTCATAAATTATGGGGTTATGTTCTTTGATTACTGTCTCCCCACTAGTTACTAATTCTCGGATGAATATTTGATTACCTTCTCGTTCATGGTCAGTGACATCTAACAACCATTCTGGTGTTGTAACTACTCTCATCACATCCTCAGTAAATTCATCATCAACTTTTAAGATATTTGATTCACTAGATATTAATTCAATCTCCCAATCCTCAAGGTCATCAGATCCTATTACGTCGTGTGCTAACTCACCACTCTTAATTTTCTCCAAAACATCTTGTTCATCTTTTTCATCTGAGTGTTGGTCAGTTACATTTTCACAATACAGAACGACATCTTCTCTATCTTCATATGACAGTATTAACTTACATACAATTGTGTGTTTCTTCATTGTCACCGTCCCTTAATCACCGTCAGTATTCCTGGAGGCACGAATAAACCGATACATACGAATACCACAGTACAACACTGCGGCAGTGATGGCGAATAGATAAATAGTAGTGCAGTTTCTTTCGTCTACCTGACCACTAGACTTACTTCACTTCACTGAAAGGGATCATGTCTTAGATGTGGCCCCTTTCTTTGTCTATAACAAATGAAACAGTAATTAACGAAAATCATACTACTTGTAATGGTTCCCACACGACTTCGCATTCACCCAAATCAGCCGCAATAAAAGCCGAATTCCCAGTAATAGTAATGGAGACATCCATAGTGCGTTCAATCAATGCGGCGAACGCTTTTACACTCTGCGAATCAAAACGAAAGATGGATACTTTTAGCATCGCAAACTTTGATCGTCCCTGTTCCCACCAAACATCTGATTTTGAATTAAAACTATAGACTTTAACTTCACGTGCCTGCCGGCTTGCCTTTTTTATCCGATCAACTGAAGGTTCACCTACGTCAATCCACAAAGACGTTTGTTCGTCCAGGGTTCGTATCCAGATATCAGGTTCTTCTACCGAACTGAGCCCTTTTGTAAACACTAATCCGACTTTCGCATTGATGCTAAATGCGAGCAATCTTGCCATCATCCGTTCCAGACTCTCAGACGGATGCTGCGCAATGGTCAAATTAAGTGCGTCGTAATAGTTTCTCTCCAAATCTGACAAAGCGATTCTAAATTTGTATATGGTAGATTTTTGTGCCATTTGACTATCTGACCACTAGACTATGTACACTTTCAGATTAAAAAGGGGATCATTACGATCCCCTTTTTTTTTGACTATCCGACTACCTTTTATTAGTCGAAAATTCGGAATAGATTGCACCCCAGTACATTAATTCTGAAAGATGTGATATTCACTTACGGCACTGACTACTTCTTGGCTATCAGTATCTACACCGGCTTCTTGTCTCATTCGAATTACCTCTGGGTCGGACATAAATGCTCCGACACCTTCCATGGATTCCGCTTCCGCTATATCATAAATTCTTGTTCCATCTTCGGTTTCCGTTGCCACTATTAGTTTTAGCCCATTTTTTTGCATATGAGGCTTTAAGTCATCAACTAGTTTCAGCCAACTTGCAAAGCTGCATTCTTTGGTTTTTTTGAACGTTGTCAAAAATCTCATTTATTTTTCCTTTCTATTGTCAGTGAGTTTTCTAATCATATCCGATACGAATGGGAATGTTGATGTCTCCTAATGAATATTGACCCCCTTTTTGTTTGACTATCCGACTACACCTAACTCAGTAAACATATCTACTATGTCCATCAATTTAAAATCTTCAGCTAATTCAAGTAACTCATCCCTTGTCGTTGGATATTCTTCAATGAAATCCTCATAAGAACTATAGACACCAACATACTTCTCATGGGGTACATGGTACTCATGATGAATACTGAAACCATGATCAGTCTCTAAATGTTTTGTCAGTTCATCAGGTGGTGAGTCCTCTGAATAAAACCAGATAGATTGGAAACCTTCATCTGGATCTAGTGAATGTTGTTGTACTAAGTCAGATTTAGTACCCCATGCATCAGTAGCGTTTTCATTTTCTTCTAATGGACGAAAGGTTTGGGCTACTATGTTTTCATTAAAGGCCACACGAAACTTTTCTAACATCATTGGATCAGTGTGATTGATTGATATTACATTTTCACACCAACTAGACATAGATCCTCATCTATTTCGTTTCTAACGCAATTACGATCCAAGCTATCAACCCTCCCAGGTGTATTCGATACGGTGACATGATGTAGTACAGAACGATTATCACCACACCCACGATGATGATTGATTTAATCTGATTAGTCATTTCTCCATCATACACAGTAAGAAGGGGATCATTACGATCCCCTTTTTGTTTGACTATCTGACTACTTTATTAGCTCAGTTTCGAACGGGACCAGAAACTAAGTATTGCGATTGCTCCTGTGGCTATCATTGGTGGGACACTCAACGGGATATCACGACAGAATGGCATAGATATTATGACAGCACACATCACAGCGAAACCGATAGTAACACCCAAAAGAATTTCTTTTTGGTTATCCACTTTCTCAACTTTTCTGGATTGAAATAAAAGACTCACAACGATGAATAACATACCAGACATAATGTACCGATGAGTTATACCTATGTCTAAAGCTAACCCTTCGGCACCAGGGTACGACTGTAAAATAAAAAACTCTGGAACAATAACAAAAGCAATCAAAAAAATTAAAGGTACTATTGCTGCTACAGACATCATTATTTTATATGGCATATAAACTCCTTAATAATTGTTGAGGATGATGATTGTTTTAATCTGATTACTCATTTCTCCATCATAGTTGTCGGTAGCGGAGAGAACCATCACTACTACCACTACTACGTGGTCGGGTTCTATTCATAGTTGTAACACCCCAGGACTTCCACAAGTCCTACCCACACAATACTACCCGGGTTTTTGAGTTCAAGTAATCACTATGTACCGAGATCCGACAGAACTAAGATCAACCATCCAAACGGTAAAATTCAAAATAAGTCAGACCTGACTTATTTTAGGGTGAATCGATGTCGTGGGTGCCTGAGTAATCAGCCTCTATCACCAAGCAGCTTGCCAAAAGTTTGTAGTAAACGATTGATTTAGAGTAATCGAGCCTACATTTGTAGTTTAGTTTGTAGTAAACCAACCTAAGTTATTGATATTTCTACATTTATTTTTGAGATCATTCAAAATACAAAAACTATTATCCTTTAATATCCATCACTTATGGGCTCTCGAATCAAGACTTCAGTAGTCGATTGCGGTTTCGACGCATCATAAAAACGATCCGGCACAACAACCAGCTTGCCAAAAAACTGCTTTGATATGAAATCTTGCTGTGCTCGGTGAATCTGACTCAAGGCATATACCCTGTCGAGTAAAGGCTGCACTTTCCCAGTTCTGATATAACCAAGTAGATTGCTAAATGCCGCTCGACTGCCCTGAGAAGAGCCATGGAGCTCCAAATGTTTAAGGTATACGGTTCGCAAATCCAGAGGCACAATCGGTCCCGCAATTGCCCCCGCACAAATGTAACGTCCTTCTGGTTTCAGAAGGTTGATCAGATCGGGGAACAGCTCGCCGCCAACCAGATCAGCGACCACGTCCACAGATCTTCCAGGCATTGCTGACTCGAACTGCAACGAAAGAGAATTACTGTTGCGGATTAGGACGGCTTCTGCGCCAACGCTTGTTAAACGTTCTTCATAGCCACTACTGCTGATGGCCACGGGAATCGCACCACGTGCACGGCACAACTGGATCAATCCTGAACCAACCCCACCCGATGCCCCAGTAACGACAACAGTTTCGCCTTTCTTAACACGGACCCGATCAAGCATATGTTCTGCTGTGAGATAAGCACAACAGAACGTCGCCAGCTCCGTCTCATGTAGATCATTATCAACAACGTAGGCATTTTCTGCGGGCACAACACAATAGTCCGCATAACCACCATCTCGACCATGACCGATGTAATCAATGTAGGCCATAGACTCGGTCTCGGTGTTATAAAGGCTGAAATCCACCATAACCCGTTCCCCCCGGCGACTTCTTGAGACGCCTGAACCGACTTCAACGATGTATCCTGCGATATCGCCACCCTGAATTCGAGGAAATATAAGGGAGTTCGGTTGGCCTCTACGCCAGCTTGCGACTTCATCTGGATTTTCGTCTGTGCCATATGCACCCTCTCGCACCCAGATATCCGTATTGTTCAGACCGCAAGCCCGCACTTCAATTAACACCTCGCCCGGACCTGCTGTAGGGGTTGGATAGTCGGAAAGAATTTCCAGCTTGTCCAGACCACCGTGCCCCGTCAGGACCACAGCGCTCATAGTTGCTGCGATCATTCGACCAATTGACTCACCGTCCGCTCGAAGTAGGCCAGCGCGGGTTCATTTCGCCCATAGGTTAAATGTGACTGTGCGCCGGAGTCAAAACCGAACTGTATGCCTTCACCGGTTGGAAAATCCTCATCCGACACCGTACGGATCACGAGTTCAAGATTGCTCTCCCAATGCGCTCGGGCGCTCTCACTGACAACGGGTTCCGGCACCAGAAAATCCAAAACAATCACGGACCGATCAACCGCATTGTCTATGGGATAGATCCGCCAGATTTCCAGGTGGTCGGCCTGAACCACAAAAACAGTATTTGGGAAGAGCACATAGACCAGCGCCGTATGTGCCACAAGATCCCACTGGGCCTCAGGCCGATCACGCAACGATTCGACGCTTCGCCGCGGATAAGTGACCCGTAAATGTGGACCGAAAGGATGAAACAAGCACAGGTTACTGAAGAATATCGGGGAGATGGAATTCTTGTGCAGCACGCCAAAGTGATAAGGTTCAAGAAAAGTATCGATAACGAGTTTCCAGTTCATCTTGAGATGAAGCGCTCGCGAAGCATAGTGATGATAGCTCGCTACGTCGTAACTGCGTAGTTCAGTTCCTAGGCCCTCCAGTTGACTCTGGATATCGATTTTCGCCGATACGTCACTGGTTAGAGCCGGTGTCGCAGATGCCCATATCATGCCGTCTGATTCTGTTACGGGCAAAGGAATCAGACCGCAGGCGGGCCTGTCTATACCGGGAAAACTTTGCTTGTCCGGGATACCCACAAGCTTCCCGCTGGTGTCGTAGTTCCAACCGTGATAAGGGCAGCGGAATCGTTTTCTGGTATTACCGTGACCCTCCGCGACCCGGGCACCCCGATGCCTGCATACATTCATAAATGCTCTAACTGTTCCATCCTCACCACGGACAATCAACTGGGGGATACCGGTATAGTCACAAGTCAGAAAGTCTCCCGGTTCGGGCAACTGGCATGATAACCCGACCAATAAGGGTCGCTGTCGAAAGAGCACTTCGAGCTCCGTCGATAATCGGTCGGTGGATGTATAGTTACTCACGGGATTGACATAGATGTCATCAGCGAGCTGCGTAGTCCCGGCATCAATATGCTGCAGAACTTCACGTACCAGATTTGTCTGAAGATTTTGATCCATCAATAGTTCGGGCTGAGCCACCTATGGCGAGTTAAACAGGTTACAACACCTCCCTCAAAACATTGACCAACTAGTGTAACGAGGTTGTGAGCGCGTGTTTACTATCACTGAATCTCAGCTACCAAGCGACCAGCGAGTCAGCCGGCGGCCGGCATGATTTACCAGCGTGTGTAAAGTGATGGTGAGAGCCGCCAGAGCAAACAATGCTGCAAACATCAGATCTATTTTTACGCGTCCGTTGGCGAGTAGCATCAGGTAACCCAGCCCACGGGAGGCACCGACCCACTCGCCAATTACAGCGCCGATCGGCGCGTAAACAGCAGCCAGCCTGAGACCCGAAGCGAGTGAAGGCAGTGCCGCAGGCACCTGAATTTGGAACAATGTCCGGCTGGCAGATGCATTCATGGTTAGCGCAAGATCAAGATATCCCCGGGGAGTGTTGCGCAGTCCGTCGTAGAACGTCGACGCAACGGGAAAGTAGATGATCAGTAATGTCATGGCGATTTTTGAGCCCACCCCGTAACCCAGCCAAAGCGTGAGTAGAGGTGCCAACGCAAATATAGGCACGGTCTGGCTGAAGAGCATCAGTGGCAGCAACAGACGACGAGCATAGCCCGACACCACCAGGAAAAGCGAAGTACAGACGCCAAGAACAGTGCCGAGCAACAGCCCGACAAGGACCTCTACCAGGGTAACCAATGTATGCTCACCGATCAGCTCGGCATACTCGATCGCGGCACTGGCGACCCGCAACGGACCCGGCAGAATATAAGGTGGCACGCCGGTCGCACGCACCAACAACTCCCACGCGCTCAGAGCAACTGCGGCAACAACCAGAAAATCACACAATTTTTTCGTCATGACCGAAGCGCGCCAAACAAACGGGACTGTATATCGAGTGTTTCCGGATCATCAAAAGCGCGAATGGGTGGCTGGGCTACGACGTCCGGCTGATAGAGGCCCTTTTCAGTCAACAGATATACGCTGTGCGCGATGCGAGCAGCTTCACCCGGATCGTGGGTCACGAGCATCACTGTACAATCCGCCAGCACCTCGAAAGCGAGCTCCTGCATCTCACTGCGGGTCCGCGCATCCAGTCCCGAAAATGGTTCGTCCAGTAACAACAACGGCTTGTCTTCCATAAGCGTACGCGCCAGGGCGGCGCGTTGTCGCATTCCTCCCGAAAGCTCATGGGGTCGCTTCTCCGCGTGCCTACCCAATCCAACCTCATTGATGAGTTGATCGACCCGCTCGAGCATCCGAGCTTCTCCACGTAATGAAGCCCCCAGCATGACATTTGCGCGAACATTCAACCATGGCAAAAGAAGATCAGCCTGAGCCATGTAGGCGACCTGCTCACGCAACGGTCGGCGGTCGGTACTTTCGATGGTGCCCTTGAAGTCCCCGCCGGTATCCAGTCCAGCCACCAGTCTCAGTATGGTTGACTTGCCGACCCCGGAAGGACCCAGCAGGCAGGTCCACTGGCCGGCCTCGAGGACAAGGTCGAGTCCGTCGAAAAGAATAGCATCCCCATGGCTGAATCCGCCACGGATCCGCAACTGAGGTGCGGATTTCATTCCAGTCAAGCCACCAAAAACCTCACATTGATGGTGCCTGGCGACCTACTCGCGGGTGACATCAATCGCCAAAGCCTCAACCGGCTTGATCTCACTGATCAGGCCTGCTGATTTGAGAAAAACTTCCATGTTCCGGTAGCGTCCGGCATCCAGTGCGGCGGGCCGCAATGCAAAACGCGGCAATGTGTCCGTCCACGCCTTACGGTTCACTTCATCCTGCAGTTCTTTGGCTGTCGAAGAGAAGATCTCCCAACTTTTTTGTGGATGATTCACAATGTACTGTGTGGCTTTTTCTGTGGCATTGAGAAACCGCCTGATCGCATCCTGATTGTGCTCTGTCCGGTTGGCGACATAGATCAATTCGTCGTAGGGCGGAAGGCCTTCCTCCTCAAGATAGAAACATCGCCCCCCAACGCCTTCAATCTCCATCTGATTGAGTTCGAAATTACGATAGGCTCCAATCACGGCATCCACCTGGCCGGACATCAAAGCAGGCGACAGTGACCAGTTGACGTTGACTAGCTCAACATCCGCTAATGACAAGTCATAACGTCCCAGGATCGCAGTCAAAAGAGCCTCTTCAACGCCGGCCACCGAATAACCGATCTTGCGTCCTTTGAGGTCAGCAATGGTAGTGACGGGCCCCTGATCCAGTACCAGCAGACAATTCAACGGTGTTGCCACCAGGGTACCCACCCGCACCAGTGGCAAACCCGCATGCACCTGAAGATGCAGCTGGGGTTGGTAGGATATCGCCAGGTCCACTTTTCCAGCGGCCACCAGTTTCGGTGGGTCGGCGGCGTCAGCCGGGGCAATGATTTCTACTTGCAGCCCTTGTTCAGTGAAATACCCGTTCTCCTGAGCAATAATGATGGGCCCGTGATTCGGGTTCACAAACCAGTCGAGTATGAGCGAAAGCCGATCGGCAGCGACCAGCGACGGTGTGATCAACAGCAGAACAAATAGAAAGTTTTTCTTTAATAGTGTGCGCATTTCAGACCTCTCCGTCCGGCTCCGGAAATCTGAGACCGCGCTTGATACTGCAGGCGGGTGTCCGTTTCCTTCGCCGGCATTATCCGGTTCAGGTTCGATGGGTCAGCATTCGCTTCTCAGCCTTATGGCACCCCAACGGATAGCAGCAACTAGGATAGCAGTAGCGCTAAATCAAGACAACACAATCAGACACCCAGGATCATTGGATAACCGCACCGGTGACCTGGTAAACGATGTAGGCTATGCTTAACAGGGAGTCTTAAGCATGTCCAATAGCGCCAATACCCAACACCAGTTCGCACAGGGCGGAAAAACTGTCTACGGCGCGAGCATCGGCATTCTTATGCTGGACACTGTATTCCCACGCATACCCGGAGATTTCGGCAATGCCGCCACCTGGCCGTTTCCAGTGATGTATCGCATCGTCCACGGTGCATCACCACACCGCGTGGTTCGAGAACGGGCCGACGGATTGCTCGACGCATTCATTGAGTCGGGCAAACAATTGGTCGCCGACGGTGCTGATGGTTTGACCACGACCTGCGGATTTCTATCGCTGTTTCAGGAGGAGCTGGCACGTGCAGTAGACGTGCCCGTCGCCGCATCTTCATTGATGCAGGTACCCACAGTCCAAAAGCTCCTGCCCTCCGGTAAGCGGGTGGGAGTCATGACCGTGTCGCGAGAAAACCTGACCCCTGATCATCTAGCCGCTGCCGGTGCGCCCCTGGATACACCGATCGCCGGTACAGAAACTGGCCGGGAGTTCTTCCATTTTATTATGGAGAATCGGCCAAGGATGGATGTGAACGCCTGCCGGCTCGACCTGCTCGATGCGGGTAGACAACTTGTCAGCGACCACCCGGATGTCGGTGCGGTTGTACTCGAATGCACCAACATGGGACCCTATGCCCCCGAACTGCGACGTGAACTTGGCATTCCGATTTTCAGCGGCATCTCGTTTATCAGCTGGTTTCAGTCAGGACTGCTGCCGCGCGAGTACAATGGCATCACTGCCGATCCACGGCATTTGGCCAGATAAGCCTGGGCACATATTTTACGCACACAGGTCTGCAGCATGCCGGGCGTACTGAGATGACTCGACAGGCCCCATTACTATGTTCATTTTCACCGCCCGGATAAAGTGACCACCAACATTTACCGACAGGAGTACCCTTAAGATGATTCCAGAAAGTGCTGCCGACCTGATGTCCTGGGAGAAGAAAGCATTTGTCCACCTCGCGCTAACTTTGGCCGATGGATCGCCCCAGTGCACACCACTGTGGTTCGACTACGATGGCACCCACGTTATCATCAACAGCGCCCTTGGCCGGGTTAAGGATCGGGCCATGCGGCGTGCCCCGCAGGTGGCCCTGGCGATATCTGATCCGGATAACCCCTACCGCTATATCCAAATCCGGGGGAAAGTCGTCGAAATCACTGAAGAAGGCGCCTACGACATGATCGATCACCTCTCCGACAAATACCGGGGAGAGCCCTTTGACCATGCCGAGGGCGAGGTCCGGGTCACTTACCGGATTCTCCCTGAGTCGGTCCAGCCCAAAGGCTGAAAAATCTCTTAAAGGTGTAAGCCCTCCTTCCAGTACTCGGGTCGAACGCAGACGTTACAGGAACATCGTCAGGACGCCCGTGTATCCGTAGAGGCGCTGGTGTGAGATCTCGCCATTGGCGAAGAACCCAACCAGTGGCAGATCGCCGAATTCCTCCTGGATGAAGCCAAGTTCTTCCGAGTTCGTGCCGAAGGTGTGGCGGCCGCGCCCCAGGCAGGAGAAATAGAGCGCCCCCCTGGGCTTGGCCTTGCTTGTCCGGTCCTTGATCTGTTTGAGCATTCGGACCAGGTCATCCCGAGCGGTCGTACCGTCTCGCCGACAGAACATGATCTGCGTACCTTTCTGCGGCAAATCACCGATCGCGATGAGTCCGTTTTCTGCATCAATACCGACAATGTTACGCACCAGGTAATCGCCGGTATCAGAGCCTACGACGGGCAGCGCCGCGAATATGTACCCTGCCGTTCGAGCCAGGTCAGCTGCCAACGTCTCTCCAATATCCTCCTTAAAGATCTCCAGTGCGGGGCGTCCATCGATACGCAGCACGATGTTGCGGCTGACTTCGGTAATCGTCCGCTTCGGCCCGATTGGAGAACAGCCCTGGGTCAGGCCGGTGCACACCGGCACCTTTTCTGAGAACAGCACCCCTGAGACACCCCCGGACGTGACGGTGTCGGCAATCTGTAGGTTGCGGCTGCGTGAAGACGTCAGCCCACCGACCAGATATCCACCGTTTAACTTCTCGGAAAGATCGGGAATTAATTGCTGGAGATCGGGGCTCTCCGGTGCCGCATGGACCACCGCAAAGTTCTGGATATTGTCGCCAAACCACCCTCGATGCTGATGATCAAAATCATCTAGGTCGTCCTGCACGGCCGGAAACACCCGGAATGAAGTTTCCGGGAAACCGCAGGCCATGACGGTCATCGCCTGCTGGTCGTAGTCCTCATGACCGGTGCGGAGTATGCCGATGCCGGTCGTTCCGACCCAGTGCGGTATGCCGGTCTTGTCCTTAAGACGTGGCACGATTTCCGCCAGTGCATCAACGTGGCTGTCGGTAGTATAGATAAACCCGAGGTTCCCGGACCATGGCTGACTGGCAATTTGCTCTGCACACTGGTCGACGGCATCCTGCCACCGTTCCAGCATGGAACTCCCAACCCGGAACTGCTCTGCACTCATGACGATCCGTTGCCCTCCACTGGCAAATAAAACGACTTCAAGGCAGCCCACAGGTCTCAGCGTACCGGAGGACTAATCGTTGGCGTAGAATGATATCCAGAATATACAGCCAAGCCCAGTGTGAAATGATCAAGTGACCACACAAAAAGGAGATTCTCATGGCACGCGTTCGCGATATTGATATCGGTGAAGTACCTGAAGATGTCCGCCCCATCTACGAACGGTTTTCGAATGAATACGGGCCTTTTCTGAACCAGGTTAAGGTATTTGCCCACCGCCCGCCTGCCCTGAAACACATCATGGGTCTACTGTTGGATCTAGCCGACGAAAGCCTGCTGCCTAAACGCCACCTGGAGATCGCTCTGGTGGCAGTGTCCAAGCTCAATGAGTGCACCTACTGTGTTGCCCACCATGCCCCCCGACTGGTCGATCAGGGGCTATCAGCGAAAACAGTTGCCAACATCCTGGATCCAGACTGTGAAGGATTGGACGAGATCGATCGACTGGTTCGCGATTTTGCTGTGGAGGTTACGCTCAGATCAAACTCTCTGCGTGACGACCTTTTCGATCGGCTGAAACAACATTTCAGTGAAGAACAGATCGTCGAACTGACCCTACGCACCGCGCTGTGCGGTTTTTTTAACCGATTCAACGATACCCTACAGATCGGCATGGAAGCCGGCGTGATTGAGGATATGCTTTCCCGGGGCTCGCATATAGACGACCTACCGCACCCTGAATCGCTGGAGACGCAAGGCGATGCAGCGGATCGAACAGCCGTCCCCCACTGACCCAATCAAATGAGTCGGACTGTACAATCAGACACCAGAATTTTTCTTCCGAATAGCTAACTAAGAACATAGGAAACCTTTTCCATGCAGACACCACTCATTCCCCGACAACGTGTTCCTGACCTTGTTGTCCCCATTGTCGGGGGTAGCACCTGGTCACTGGCTGAACAAACGCCCCAACAGTTCACCCTGATCGTGGTTTACCGTGGACTGCACTGCCCCATCTGCTCACACTACCGAGGCCTTCAATGAACTTGGTGTCGGTATGCTGGTGTTATCGAGTGACGATGAAGCCCGAGCCAGTCAGGCTAAACATGACTGGCAGCTCGGCAGCCTGCCCGTGGGTTATAACCTGTCCATAGAAACCGCACGCAAGTGGGGGCTTTATATTTCATCGTCCAACGGTAAAACGTCAGCCGGCGTAGTTGAGCCCGACCGCTTTCCGGAGCCTGGCTTGTTTCTTGTGCGGCCTGATAACACTCTTTATTTCGCATCGGTCCAAACGATGCCTTTCGCACGCCCATCGTTTTCAGACATCCTTAAAGCTGTGTCTTTCGTGATTGAGAAAGACTACCCGGCTCGAGGCGAAGTCGGCAGCTAAAATATTGTCTGGCCTTGCTGGATTCACTCACAGTCCCGTAAATTACACCAACATCACTGTATCCCACACACTGCCCAGACACAGACACAAGCGTTTTTCAACGGATCAGAAACAACAGTTCGCCCGAGATGGTGTCGTGTGTCTACGCGGACTGTTTGATGACGACTGGATTGGATTATTGTCAGCTGGTATTGAAGACAACCTTGTAGCCCCGGGTGAGCACTCCCGAATCTGGGATCGTACTGACGATGACCGAACCGTTTTCTACGACTCCGATAACTGGCGACGTATTCCCCAGTACCGCCAGTTTGTTTACGAGAGTCCGTGTGTGTCTGTCGCAACCGCACTTCTGGATACTGACAGTGTCAACTTTTTCTTTGACGCGGTATTCGTCCGCTCACCGGGTGTTACCTTTGCGACACCCTGGCACCAGGATGAGCCGTACTGGACGGCTGAAGGACTTGATACGGTCAGCATCTGGATGCCGCTGGTCCCGGTTTCTAAAAAAAGTGCTCTGGCGTTTGTACCGGGTTCCCACTTATGGCCAAACCATTACCGTCAGCAGAATTTCGGAGCGTTAAATCCGGACCAACAGACGGATGTAGACACTGTTCATTTTACTGACGAGTGGGAACCATTCCCTGATATTGATGCCGACCGAGACGCATTCAGCGTAACCAGCTGGGAGATGAGTCCCGGCGACTGTGTCGCATTCAACGGCCGCATCATACATGGTGGTTCCGGCGGGCTGCCACCCGAACGAGATCTTAAAGTGTTCAACACCCAATGGCTGGGCGACGATGTCCGGGTCTGCTTCCGGTCCTACGGTATGGATCCAGACCACACACAGAAAATGCACGCCGCAGGCCTTTATCACGGCGACCGTCTCGACGATACAGTCTACCCACGACTGCCCGTACAACAGATCAACCCAATCGGTTAAAAGCGCTCGAGGCCAGCGCACAATTCGACTTATGACCCGAAAGACACTGCAGCGTGCGGCGTTTTTCTGGCTTTTCGTCATGCTGTCGGCGTACCTTGTGTACATCTATCCAATTCAGCGGTTGACCTACTGGTTTGGCAGTCCGGACCTTCTCAAACTCCCCTCTACGGTGGGCCTGTGGATGCTGATGATTGCGATCCTCTGGCTATCTTTCCGGCGTGGAAGCCGTGTGCTTGAGTGGATACTTTTTAACTGGATGGGAGTTGGATTCGTATTTTTCGTTCTCTGTCTGCTCTATGATCTTGGCCGACTGATCAATCCGCTCAATGACCAGGCAGCCGCAGGCGTGATCCTGTTGATCGGTACAGGTTTAGTGACCTTTTCATTTATTACTGCACAGACAACCACGCACAAGATATTACGGTTCCACAGTCACCGACTCCGCAAGGACTACCGGTTAGTCCAGATCAGCGATGTACACATAGGCTCACGTAGCAGTAAATTCCTGAACCACATTGTTCAGAAAATCAATATGCTTCATCCCGATATGGTTTTGATCACGGGAGATTTTCTGGATTCAAGCCGTGTCGGAACGAAAGACATCGAAGCACTTAAGACGCTTGCCATGCCGGTGTATCTATCGATCGGCAATCATGAGCGCTATATCGGTCTGGACAAGGTGGTACCCCTTCTCGAAGAAGCCGGCGTGAGGGTGCTTCGAGACAACAGTGTGCACATCGACGGCCTGCAGCTGATCGGTATAGATGATGCCGATGATGTTCATCAGGTTGGTCGCGAACTCGCGAACATCGCACTTGATCCTCAGTGTTTCAAAGTGCTTCTCTATCACCGACCACTGGGATGGGATTCGGCTGTGAAAGCCGGTATCGACCTGACACTTTCCGGGCATACCCACAATGGACAGATCTTTCCGTTTAACTGGCTGGTAAAACAGCAATTCAAACTGATCACTGGCCTGCACCGACGCGGTCAGTGTCGGCTTTATGTCTCTCCGGGCACCGGAACCTGGGGGCCTATGATGCGCCTGGGATCACGCAATGAGATCACTTGCATTGATCTGGTTAGATCGAGTCTCTAGCGACCGGGATCTGAACTGAGCTATGGCCTGTTGCCTGATCAAGGCAGTTGCGGTAATTTTGTGCCACACTTTCCGAGTTATACCAAGATAAGGCAATCATCAAGGACAACACCATGCGCTACGGTTTTTATCTACCTACCCGGGGTCCGACTTCAGATGCTGATGCTCTGGTCAAAATTGTTGAACAAGCGGAGCACCTGGGTTTCGACTCAACGGTTATCGCGGACCATGTGGCATTTCCGGTGCAAATTGAATCAAGCTACCCTTATACGGTAGGTGGAAACTTTCCCGGAGGTTGGGAGGCACTGGAGCAGCTGTCTTTGATGGCCTTTATTGCCGGTAAAACACAAAACCTCCGACTGATTACCAGTGTCATGATTCTCCCGTACCGCAATCCTGTAGTCACTGCGAAAATGCTGGCGACTATCGATGTGCTGTCTAAAGGTCGGGTAACCGTCGGCGTGGGTGTTGGTTGGCTGCGCGAAGAATTCGAGACGCTGGGGTGCTTTGAGTTTGACCGTCGCGGCGCACTGTCTGACGAATATCTTAAGATCTTTAAGATACTCTGGTCGCAGGAACCCGCCAGTTTCGACGGTGAATTCTACCGCTTTGATGCGCTCCACTTTCTGCCTAAGCCCATACAGAAGCCGTATCCACCGATCTGGATTGGCGGTCACAGCCGGCCCGCGCTGCGCCGGGTGGCTCGATTCGCCGATGGCTGGCATCCCGTCGGTGCCAATCCAGCGGTACCGCTGCAACCGAAACAGTTCGCTGAGTCTTGCGCGGAACTGCGTAGACTGACCGAACTTGAAGGCCGCCGCTATGAAGATCTTACGATCTGCTTCAAGGCACCTCTCTACGATAAGGACACAACCACTGTATCGGACACTGATCGACGTCCGTTTTCAGGTAGCACTTCACAGATTGTCGATGACATTGGCACGTACGGCGAACTCGGTGTGCATGAGTTGATTGTTGACTTTCGCTCCGACACTTTGAATGAAACACTAGAGCGCATGGCACAATTCCGCGAGGAGATCTGTACACAAGCGCCTTAGCCGGTTCTGTGAGTACCCCAATCTATCTACCAGTTGAGTGTTCGGTCAGTCCGAGCAGGAAACACAGGAATTACAACGCGCGATGCCAGCGAATCGCATGTCCGTAGAGCGACCACGACAGACGTATGTTCCTGGACCCCACTAATTGATATATTTGAATGGTCATTAATCAACGTAATCAGTCTGGGCACCGCCAAGCCTGAATAGGCTCCCTACAGGAGACGTCTCACATGCTCAGTGAACGGCAGCGTAATTATCGGCAGGAATACCGGTCGCGGGTCGACAGCTGGTACAACGGGCCGATCCACGTACTCCTGATTTATGTCATTGGACTCACGGCGTTGTGGCTATTCGCCCAACACCTTCACAGTGTCCACTGGTGGGAATGGCTGTCGGTACCGGTATTTCTCCTCGGCTGCAATATCTTTGAGTGGTACCTGCATCTCAAGATCATGCATCGGCCACAAAAATCAAAAGCCCTGCGTGCCATCTACAACCGCCATACGCTTCAGCACCACCAGTTCTTCACAGACTCAGAGATGCGCTTTCGCGACCAGAAAGACTGGCGGGTAACTTTCTTTCCGCCTTACGCACTGGTCGTGTTTATTCTGATCTCAATACCAGGTGCCGTGTTGTTCTACTTCCTACTGACCCCCAATATCGGCTGGCTTTATATTTCCACCACGACGAGTATCTACCTGATTTATGAGTTCATGCACTTTTGCTGTCATGTGGATGAAAACTCGTTTGTCAGACATATGCCACTGGTCAACACGCTGCGCCGCCACCATACCGCCCATCATCACTCACGACTGATGATGGAAAAAAATATGAATCTCACCTTTCCGGTCGCCGACTGGTTATTCGGTACATCTGATCTGGATAGAGGGCTGCTGGGTCATCTTTTCAACGGCTACAGCCAGCGTCACGTTCGGGCGAACCTTCGGGGCCAGCCCCCGCGGCCGGATATTGCGGCGGCCGAGCCTATCACGCATTAGTTAAGCTCAGTTGCTGCACCGCGCCCGATGCCCGTCCATATTAAGATCATTGTCTCCATCATTACGTTGGTGGTCGGCGCCGCGTTTTTATACTTTGAAATACTCCACGGCCAGATATCCGTCGGTCTGGTTGGCGCCGGCCTCGCAGTGTTCATGGTGATTTCAATGTGGCTGTTCCGCGAGCCTGGCAAGCGATCCTGATCGACCCCACTGTATGAAGCACTACCAAGGTCGACGTACCATCGACGGCATCATGGTCACCGTGGATGGCGAACCGCTTGACACACGGTATGACCTTGAGCAGTTCACCGATCTTGGCTTCGAGTGGTCTTATGAGGGCGATTCACCCCGCCAACTGGCCCTGGCACTGATTGCAGACTGCCTGGGAGATAACGACGCCCGAAACCTCTCGACCAAATTTATGACACAGGTGATAGCCGAACTCGACAACGACTGGCAACTGAGCGAGGAGGAAATCCGCCGCGAGATTCAATCGATGGGCGACGAGTCCTGATGCCTGGTCAGTACCTGTTGTTCAGTGCGCAGCCACGCCCTGAGAAGGCGGTCGCCGGATCAGATCCCAGATGCTCGGTACTGTTCCAATCGGCACCACAATTAATCGGGGGGCGTCAGCCGCAAGCGCCTGAGTCAACTCGACTTCGAACAACTCCGCTGATTCAACACGACATGAGCGAATCCCGAAAGACTCACCCAACGCTACGAAATCCGGGTTAGTCAGGTCAACAGCAATGTGCCGAGCACCATAGCTTGCCGCCTGTATCGCCTTCACGTTGCCGAAACTGGCATTGTCAAGAATAACAATCACCACCGAAATGTTATGGTGCACTGCGGTGGCAAGTTCCTGTAACGTGAACATAAATCCTCCATCACCACACACGGCAACTACCCGGCGAGCAGGATCAGCCATTTTTACTCCCAGTGCAGCCGGCAGCGCGTAGCCCAGGGTTGCCTGGAATCCCGGGCCCATGATTGTGCGTGGCTGATACGCCGGCAGTGCATAACGAACATACGAACCCAACTGCGTCACATCTGCAACAACGACACCATCTTCGGGCAATGCCGCTCGCAGCGCATCGGCAAGCGCTGGCAACGGCTTCAGGGTCGACAACTTGTCAGCGACTGCTTGTGCGGCCTGATTGCAAAAATCCAAATATGAGGCTCGATCGACCTCTGTAGCTGGTGCCGAATCGACAATCGCCTGCAGCCCTTTATCCGCTGAGGTAACCAGTTCGATATCGGCCAGCACCGGACGCCTGACCGCAGCTTCATCGATATCGATCCGTATTATCTTGACATCTTGCTGCCGCCCCCAGGCGAGTGCCGGTGCTGTAAACCGTGTCCCGACCACCAGCGCAACATCCACGCGTTCCCAGATATGCTGCCCGGTGAGGAAGGTAAAAGACAACGGATGGTCGTCGGGCAGCACACCCCGGGCACTGATAGTTGAAATCACTGGAATACTGAGTTTTTCTGCCAACTGTTTGAGCGGCCCACCAGCCGCCATTCCACCACCACCTATCACAATAACGGGGTGCCGCGCCGCACACAGACTTTTCACCGCCTGCTTGATCAGTAAGGAATCCGGTTCGGAAGTGCTTTCACCCGAAGGCGATTCGCGTACTGCCACCTGTTCAGTAAATGCCAGTCGATCTGGTGCCATCTCGAGGACCGCGGGGCCGGGTCTGCCTTGGGTCATTGCACGGAATGCATCTTCCAGCAGTTCGGGCACCTGGTGCGGATGGTCTGCCCGCTCGGACCAACTCACCACACCACGCGACACAGCCAACTGGTCGCGTAGTTCGTGGGCAATACCCAGTTCTTCACCGATTTGGTAGGACGGAATCTGACCGGTAATACACAGCACCGGTTGTCCCGCCGCAACAGCAGTCGACACAGCTGCCATCGCATTAAGCATACCCGGGCCTGGAACAGCCGTGAACACGCCAGGTCGTCCCGTCGCCTGGGCATAACCCATGGCCATGAAAGCGGCCCCCTGCTCATGACGGGTATGCACCGTCCGGATTCTGTCGCGGCATCCATGAAGTGCGTCAAACAAAGGGTCGAGTTGGATACCAGGAATACCAAACACCGTATCGACTCCGTGTGCGAGTAGTCCTTCAACTATCGCTTGAGCTCCATTTAGTTTTGGCATCGGCTTACTCCTTTTCAATCCCGTATCCAGTTAGCAAAACGCTTGCGTTGGCATTTTCAGCACAGCGGCCTAATTTAACTCCCGGCGACAGATTCCGGCCGTCTCACCCATAATACTGAAATTCATCGCTGATCACGCGACCCCTGTATGTTACTACTGGAACACGATGGCAAGACACTGCTGGGTCGATACGGACTGGCGACTCCCCCGGGCATTTGGGTCAAAGCGGAGGATGAGGTTACCAGCAACGGGCTGCCGGACGGCCCCTGGATCGTCAAAGCACAGGCTGCAACCGGTGGGCGTGGAAAAGCTGGCGGTATCCGCCCCTGTGAAGATCCAGCGCAACTTGAAAGTATCGTTCAAGAACTCTGTTCACAGCTTATCAATGGCGTGCCCGTCCAGGGCTGCCGGATAGAATCGAAGGTCGATGCCACGCGTGAGTGCTATCTGAGCCTATCACTCAATCCAATTACAGGTCTTGTGGATATTCTGGTCTCGCCAGCCGGCGGAGTTGAAATCGAATCCTCAGTGTCTAAAGGAAAAACATTGCATCGGGCCTCAGCTATACCTGATCCAGGTGACATCGTCGCGACTGGCACACCGCTCTTCAAAGCGCTTAACGCTGATAATCAGATGCTGAGCACAATCCTTGAACGTCTCGCTGACGCGTTCCTTGGGCTTGAAGCACTGCTGGTTGAGATTAATCCGTTATTCATATTGCCCGATCAAAGTTGCCTGCTGGGTGATGCCAAGGTCGTTCTCGACGCCAATGCGTTCACTCGACAACCGCACCTCGAGCGATTTCTTGTAGATCGCGCAGTCGATTATCCAGAGGCTGTTCTCAAACACAAACACGGGTTTGATTTTATTGTGACCGACCCCCAGGGCTCTGTCGGCCTGCTGACAACCGGCGCCGGACTCAGCATGATGCTGTGTGATGAACTCCATGATCGCGGCCTGTCGCCGTACAACTTTTGTGATATTCGCACCGGGGGCCTGCGCGATGATCCGCAGCGCCTGATCGATGTGCTTACCTGGATCAGCGCTGGAATAAATACCAAGGTCATTTTGATCAATGTGTTTGGCGGTATCACTGACCTCGGCGTGTTTGCCCGACTGCTGATACAGGCCATGGATCGACTGCCCCAACCTCACCTGCCGGTGATCGCCCGCCTTATCGGCCCCAACCAGGACGAAGCGAATACCCTACTGCGGGCTTCCTCTCTACAAATCTCCTTACACCAGGATCTTTCGCCTGCCCTGGACGATACCGGTACACGGATTGGAAGAACGTTGCCGTGATTCTGAACAATCTACTCCGAGCCGATACGCCGGTTATTGTTCAGGGCGCGACCGGCCGCACGGCGAGACACCACATCACAGTGATGAAACGACATGGCACACGGATTGTGGCCGGTGTATCGCCCGGTCGATCCACCGGACCCAACGACGAGGTCGACATCTACCCTACCTGCGCTGGCGCTGTCGACGCCACCGGTGCCGTAACGGCGATTCAGTTTGTGCCGGCGAGCAGGGTTGCCGACGCAGCCTGCGAAGCATTGACATCGGGCATCAAATTGCTGGTTACTGTGACCGAGGGCGTGCCGGTACATGATTGTGCCCGCATACTTCGTAAAGCAACCGATCTCGGGGCCATCTGGGTCGGCCCTTCGACGCCTGGCATCGTGGTGCCTGGGATAATTAAACTAGGCTTCATGCCGGAGATCGCTTTAGCACGCGGGTCGGTGGGCATAATGTCTAAAAGTGGCACCCTGGCCTATGAGGTCTGCTACCGTCTGGTGCGCGAGGGCCTCGGCCAAAGTAGTTGGATTGGCGTCGGCGGAGATCCGGTAAAAGGGACACGATTTGCAGAACTGCTAGACTACTTTACAACTGACCCCAATACTGAATCGGTTGTTGTGGTTGGTGAAATCGGTGGTGCAGAAGAGGAAGAACTGGCTGCGGCGCTGAGCGACAGTGCCTTTGATAAACCTTGCCATTGCCTGATCGCCGGTGCTACAGCACCATCTGGCAAAACACTGGGTCACGCCGGTGCCCTGGTTCATGGTCATCATGGCAGCTTTGCTGCAAAGGCTACCGCATTGGCGGGAGCCGGAGCAGTGATGCATCACAATATCGACAGTCTGGTCGAGGCCATGACCACCTAAGTTTTATGTACCTCCGCTTCTCAACTGGAACGATATGATGGATGAAGAGATTCTCACGTTCAGATTGACCGACACCCAGCGTGACATGGTGATGTCCGTACGACGACTGGCGCAGCAACGGTTCAAAGATCGATGGAAGCAATGGCAGGACGGTACATTTCCCTGGGAAAACATGCACGACCTGGCCGAGATCGGTGTGCTCAGCATGTCTGTGCCAAAAGCCTACGGTGGACTTGAACTGTCGGTACTCGATGCAGCACTGGTTCTCGAAGAAATCGCCAAAGTCTGCTACGTCACTGCCATGGCGGCACTGGGTGAAGTGGGAACCCAAACCCGCATGATCGCGCACTTTGCACCAGAGAATATCAAGCAGGACATACTCCCCCGAGTTGCTGCAGGGTCAGCCGTACTCTCGATTTGTATGACTGAACCCGATGCGGGCACCGATTTGGGCCGGATGCGGAGCAAAGTCAGTCGCCAGCAGGACGAACTGGTTCTGTCAGGTACCAAAACACTGATTAGCCGAGCCGACGTTGCCGAAGGGTTCGTCGTATTCGCCCGCATTGGTGATACACCAGGAATCGACGGTATCGGTGGTGTCTATGTCCAACGAGAAACCCCAGGCATGACCATCAACAGTGCCTACCACACGATCGGAGGAGAGTACCTGTCAGAAGTGGTTTTTGACCAATGCCGGGTACCAGCAAATCAGTTACTGATCGACGCCGGTGGTTTTAAAGACCTGATTTCGGCGTTTAATATTCAACGCTGCATGAACGCCAGTATTTCACTGGGCCTAGCAGAGGGTGCCCTGGAAGAGTCGATTCGGTATATGCGTAATCGTGAAGCCTATGAACAACGTATCGGCGATTTTCAGGGCATGCGCTGGAAGGTTTCTGAGATGTATCGAGATATTGAAGCATCGCGAAGTCTGCTATACCGTGCCTGCGCCAGTGCTGACCCGTTTCCAGATCCTGTACTTGCAGCTCTGGCCAAAATGACGTGCAACCAGATGTCCCTTCGAGTAACCAGCGAGGCCGTACAGATTCATGGTGGCTATGGATTTCTCGAGGAGTTCCTGGTAGCCCGTCAGTACTGCTGTGCACGTTATGGTTCGCTCGGCGGCGGTACCACTGAAACGCTGTCGAATCTGGTCGGGCGTACATTAGTCGACGGACTTGATGATGCCGACGGGTTATTGGGCTATCAAAACTATTGAGAACGGTTTAAACCGTATCCAGGCGGAAAAGGCTCGATGCGCTGTTCATGGCTGATCCCCGTACGTGACGGCGGCAGCTGGCTTGCTGAGGCTGTGGCATCCGCGCTAGCGGGGTGCGGTAACGACGATGAAGTCGTGCTGGTTAACGACGGCAGCGTTGATGGTGCAGTTGAGGCACTCTCGCCTCATCCAAAACTGAGGACACTGCACCAGACGAAACAGGGTCTGGTTGCCGCGCTTGAACACGGGCGGCGAGAGTGCCACGGCCAATATATCGCCCGTCTGGATGCCGACGACATCGCACTGCCCGGTCGACTGGACCATCAGATCGCAGCACTTGATACTGACCCGAGCCTTGCCGCGGTCGGCGGACGGGCTACACTTTTTACAGACCATGGGCCGGTACCCAGAGGCATGCAATACTATATTGACTGGATTAATAATCTCGATGATCCGCATCGCGAAATTCTGGTTGAAAGCCCACTACTGCATCCTGCCGTCACATTCAGAGCCACCCACGTCGAGCATATCGGCGGTTATCGCAGCGGCGAGGTGCCCGAAGACTATGACTTGTGGCTTCGACTGGTGGCAGATGGCTTCCGCATTGCGAATGTGGCGCATGAGGTCGTCTCGATTCGGGATCATTCCAGCCGCCTGACACGTACCGATTCACGCTACAGTCGAGCTGCATTCGACAGCTGTCGACGTAATTTTCTTCAGAAGACAGCGCTCTTAAGACCACGTAGGATTGTTCTCTGGGCCGGTGTGCGGGGTGGACGGCCGTGGTTGCGCTGGTTGAAAACCGGCGGTCATCGAATCATTGCGGTAATCGATATTACAAAGTCGATCGTTCGGTCTGGTGTTCCTGTATTCCCCCCCGCCGCGCTTCCGAACCTCGACCTCGACATGCTGCTGGTGGCAGTTGGCGCCCGCGGTGCACGGGACCAAATTCGCAATGAACTGGCGACCCTGCGGCCGGACCTCGTGGAGGGGCACAATTGGTGGGCTCTGTTATGATGTTGAATAGAGGCTGCAGATCAACAACGAATTTCAATCTTGAGAGGGCACAATGTCTGACGGAACCGTTTTTATCGACAATGACTTTGTATCACCGGCAGATGCAAAAATGTCTATCTTTGATGTGGGATTTGTCTGGGGTGACACTGCCTATGACGTGACCTCCACCTGGAACAACTGGTTCTTCATGCTCGAGGAACATCTCGATCGATTTCAAAAGTCGGTCGACCGATTTCAGCTGAAAAGCCCCTACAGCCGCGACGAGATCCGAGAGATCTGTGCCGAGTGCGTTCAGCGTTCCGGTTACTCGAATGCTTACGTCAAACTGCAGATGTCTCGCGGTGTGCTGTCAAGCCGCACCGTAGATCCCAGGTTAACTGACAGTAAGTTTGTTGCGTATGCAATCCCGTATGTGTGGATATGGGGTGAGGATAAATGCCGCAACGGGGCAAACCTCTATCTCAGTTCTTTCGAGCGGGTCTCTTCAAAAGCCGTGGATCAAAGGATCAAGAACTACAACCGCGCGGACCTTGTACAGGCCCGCTTCCAGGCGCTCGACGAAGGCTGTGATGATTCAATTCTGTGCGGGCCCGACGGCTACCTGACTGAGGGCTCGGGCTATAACATTCTGCTGGTCAAGGATGGCAAAG
>LWDU01041706.1_pt2 | contig 56776 bp, 57 predicted proteins | sample 727161 | NCBI WGS metagenome assembly LWDU01 (sample SAMN04566230, study PRJNA314399) | hydrothermal vent metagenome | isolation source: deep sea hydrothermal plume seawater | place: Mexico: Gulf of California, Guaymas Basin | collected 2004-07-11
GGAAGTGACATGACAATACGAGTAGGAATTAATGGATTTGGCCGGATTGGGCGTATGGCTTTTAGGGCCGCTTGGGAATCAGATACTTTTGACATAGTACATATCAATGAGGTGGCCGGGGATGCAAAGAGTGCGGCTCACTTACTGCGTTTTGATTCAGTCCATGGTAAATGGAATCGAGATGTGTAGGTGACAGAATCTAGTAGCGAGATAGTGATCGACGGCAAGGTAATCAGCTACTCCCAGTTAGGCAGTATTGAGCAATGTCCTTGGTCTCAGGCAAAGGTTGATATTGTCGTGGAGTGTAGTGGTCAGTTTAAGTCTCGACAATCGCTACTGCCCTATCTCGACCAGGGAGTTAAAAAAGTCATTGTTTCCGCACCCGTCCAAGACGGTACTCTGAACATTGTTATGGGCGTTAATGATCACCTTTATAGTGACCAAGATATTGTGACAGCCGCCTCCTGCACGACGAATTGTTTGGCGCCGGTCATCGATGTTTTACAAAAAGAGTTTGGTTTAGAGCACGCCGCAATTACCACTATTCATGACATCACCAACACTCAAAGTATTCTTGATGAGTATCATAAAGACCTGAGGCGTGCCCGCGCCAGCAGTATTTCTTTGATTCCCACCAGTACCGGTTCAGCAACGGCTATCATAGAAATCTTTCCTGAGCTCAAGGGGCGAATAAACGGCATTGCGGTGCGCGTACCACTTGCCAAGGCTTACGAGCCGAATCAGGAGGGCACAGCCCTATTTATCATCCCTGTCCTTATGGCCGCGGGACTTATGTCTGGTGTTATCTGCTTGCATGATTTTTGTCAGCACTCAAGTAGCAAAGAGCTTGCCGATGAGTCAGAGTATTTGAATAGCTTCATATTCTGTGTGCTATGGACTTCAACTCTCTAATTATGTCTGCTAGGGTAGCTGGCAAACTAATTAATCACGAGAACACGCTGTATGACAACCGCTAATGACAATGCCATGGACCCCAATGGCCTTTTTCGCGAGGAAAACTTTACTGATCAGAAAATGGGTGCGATTCGCAAACTCACGCCAGTAACATCCGCCGGCCTAGATGATGCAGACCGAGAGGTTAGCTTCCGAGGCTCTGCTCAGATTATGACCCAGATGGGCGCACTACCCCTAAACTTTGTCTTAGAGGGAGCAACAATCGGTGAAGCTGCAGAAGACTTTGCGGCGAAAGCGGCGGTCGCTGTTGAAGAAGCCGCTATAGAACTTGAAAAAGTGCGCCGTGAGCAGGCATCACAAATTGTCGTACCGGGCCAAGGTGGTGGAATGGGAGGCCCTGGTCAAGGTGGAATAATAACCTAGATTGGTTTCATCGGTAAGTACTCACTATTGCTATCTAGCGGAGTAGTAGAGCACCCTCAATGGGCCGGAACTCATCTGTAGCCTCTATTAATGATTGGGCGGTTAAGGCGGAAGCACCATAGGCGAGAGTTTGCACTTCGCCGCTTTCACCAACACGCCGCAGGAGTCTATCAAAGTCGCCGTCACCCGATAGAAGCACCACCCAATCAACTCTGTGTGAGGCGCTGGCAACAGCGTCCATAACATCGATGGTTATCCCAACATCCCAATCGCCTTTGGCTGATCCATCACTTCTTTGGATATAGGGCTTCAGCTTAATATCGAACCCAATATTACGAAGCGTCTGCTGAAACTTGCGTTGTTGGGCGTCATTTCGATCAATAGCGTAGGCATTTGCCAGAACAATATCGCCCTCCAGACTTATCTGTCGCCACAGCTCCCGATAGTTAAAATGACACCCAAAACTCTCCTTTACTGTGTAATAGATATTCTGAACATCGGCGAAAATAGCGATTTTAGGCATCTAACTTCCCTTTAATAAACTATGTCGAGCTATGACGTAGCCCCTAACTGATAGAGATTTGCCGGATGGACTAACGTAGAGAAGCTCACCAAACTCGAGTGTCGCTTACATGCCCTAGTCACCTGTAAGCAGGCGCTCTGAGTATCTTCAGTTAAACCTAGGGCCCTTCGCTGACTCGGCTTTGCCAAGACAGCACTTACTTGAGAATTCACTTGATCGCTGGGCGCGATCCATTCCAAATATTCATCTGGCGCCACTTTAACGAACTTTTGCTTTAAAAAAGCGGGGGCAACCACAGGATTTACAAAAATCTCTTGCCATTGGACGGCCTTATCTCGGTCGAAATGCACAAATGTTCCTCGATAGACAGGCTGATCGACAACAAAACTCAATAAATGGGCCAATTTAGCGTCAGCGGGGATTTGCTCAAGATCAAGAACCTGGCAGCTGTAGGCTCCCTCTAGTTGAGCCAGGGCGATAATATTATATAACTGTATAGTTGGTTGGGCCGCGACAGGCTGTGCTACAAAGGACCCTAAACCTGGCGCTCTAGTTAACAGTCCCTCCTGAGCCAGTTCCTGTAATGCTCTTCTAGCCGTCATTCGACTAACAGAGAAACTCGCGGAAAGCTCATTTTCAGACGGGGTACGGGTGCCAACTGGCCAATGCCCGGACTTTATGTGTCCTCGAACGTACTGTTTGATCACTTCAAACTGAGGTAGTTTAATAGCATTGATCATAGATAGAAGCACCAATTATAATGTATATACATTTATAACCTTAGTGCAAGGAAAAAACAAGGCTTATCAGACACAATAGAAACATCAGTGAAATTCACGCAAATAACACTAAAAATAGCCCATTTCCGCCGATAATTCAAAATAAATAACGTATTTTTTATTGAATGTATATACAACCTTTTGCTGCCGAGCCAGCTTTTTGATAGCCGCCTCACGCTTACTGGCGCTACTTCTGGTGTGATTGGGCTCGGTATAGACCATTTCACAGGCGTTACGCCCCCTAAAGTACTTAGCGCCGGCTTTTCCAGACTGATGTTCAGCCAAACGCCTGTCAATATCAGTGGTGATGCCGGTATAAAGACTGTGGTCGCTTGCACGAACCATATAAACGAACCAGGAGCTCATAAGCAGCTCTACCCCTCCCGCTTTAGGTCAGAATGGCAAAATTGGCATCGATAACTTGCGGCTCGGCTGACTATCTTGTTGTGCCGCAACAGGGTGAGTTGATGAACGCGACAGGCGGGTTGGGATTCCGGTTAGATCATATTTTCCAGTCACAGTTGGCACCGCACCCATAGCGATCATTGTTTGGCGCCACTCCTCACCGTGAGGTTTAACCTTCCTCAGCCCCCACATACAGTCGACGATATAATGCGCAACTTCGTGCACAACGGTATTAGCCAAACTTTCTTGATAATATTTTGCAAATATCCAGGGATTGTAGCGAATACGTCGTTGTTTTGCCCTTACCTGATACATGCCCGCACACTTGCCCCGCAGGTCAAAATCAACGGGCAATTTGGGGAATTTTCGCTCAAATAGAACGCCAGCTCTATCAATACAGGCGGTAGTAGCAGCGCTCACCTGTTCTTTCTGCTTTTTTGAAATAGGTACAATAGTTTTAAGGTCAGTCATATTAGGATTATATAGGCTGCAGAGACTGCTACAATCTATATTATTCGGAAAAAGCGAACATTATGAACGTCGACATCCACTGCCATACCAACATGTCTGACGGCAGCTTAACGCCTGAACAGTTGGTCGAGCTAGCCAATGAGCGCGCATTAGATATTCTGTCAATTACAGACCACGACACTCTGGATGCATACAGCGCGATAGAAGTTATTCCGGCAAAACTGCAACTCATCACTGGCATTGAATTCTCTAGTCAGTGGCGCAAACAGGGTATTCATATCGTTGGATTAAATGTCGACCCTCTGAGTGAGTCCATTATTTTTGGCGTGGCGCAGCAAAAAAAGGCTCGTCTCGATCGGGCCGAAAAAATTGCTGAGCGCCTGAGTAACTTAGGCTTTGAGCATTGCCTAGAGGGTGCGACGCTTTTGGCCGACGGGCAAATTGGACGCCCTCATTTTGCACAACATCTTGTTAATGTAGGTGCCGTATCAAACATTAAGCAGGCGTTCAAAAAGTATCTTGGCGCAGGGAAAGTTGGCGATATAAAAGAGCAATGGGCTGAGACTGCGACCGTCGTCCAATGGATTCGAGAGTCAGGAGGCATCGCGGTATTAGCTCATCCAAGCAAGTACAAAGTGACCCGCACAAAACTCAAGGAGCTGCTCACGGATTTTTGCAGTGCAGGCGGGGAGGGCATGGAGGTTATTTCTGGCCTTCAAATACCCGCCGTTACTAGAGATTTAGCCACTTTATGTAATCAATATGGTCTGCTTGCCTCCTGCGGGTCAGACTTTCACGCACCAGGAATGAAGTGGGCAGCCCTTGGTTTAGTGAGCAGCCTGCCTGAAAATTGCAGTCCTATATGGCATCGATGGGCATAATCAGACGACAGCCAATTCCTAAGCCTATCATTCATGTGTATAATTCAGGCCGCGCTGACTTAGCGCTCCAAAAACTTAGCCAAAGAGTGTAAATACGTGGATATTTTTATTTTTGCAAGTGAGCAATGGCTCCTAATAAGCTTATTACTGGTGCTTATCTATATTTTTGCATTGACCGAACGGACGAAAGGCGGGAAGCCAATGACTTGCTCACAGCTAGTGTCTTTAATGAATTCAGACCAGGCTGTGCTTGTGGATGTTCGTGCAAACGCTGATTACCAGGCAGGCCACGTTCACGGCGCGATCAACATTCCTCATACTAAAATAGCGACTCGGTTAAGTGAGATTGAGAAACACCGCGAAAAAGTTATAGTGTTAGCCGATCAGATGGGCCAACACGCCGGTGGTGCTGGAAAAGAGATGACGAAACAAGGCTACACGGTTCGTCGATTGAGTGGCGGAATGAGCGAATGGCAGCAACAAAACATGCCAGTAGTCCAAGGCAAAAAGGCTAGCCCCAAAAAATCATAACGACATTATTAAGGGTGCTTACATGCCTCAGGTAGTACTATTTGGAACGCGATTCTGCCCTTATTGCACTGCGGCTCGACATCTTCTCAGCGCGCGCGATGTTAGCTTTGATGATATTTCGGTAGATTCAGATGTGGATTTGCGTCGAGAGATCATGGAAAAGAGTGGTCAGCGCACTGTTCCGCAAATTTGGATTGGCGAAACACATGTTGGGGGTTATTCTGAGTTACAGCAACTCGAGACTCTTGGCGAATTAGATGCTCTTTTGAAAAATAGGGTTGAATTGGATGAAACTGACACCATATAACGATCATGGCAACACATTAATCCACACACAATTAAAGGTTTAAGTAATGACTGACGAAACTTCCTCTACTGACCAAGCTGCGGCTGCAGCCACAGAAGATACTGGGCCCAAATTTGCTGTGCAGCGAATCTATCTCAAGGATCTCTCTTTTGAGACTCCTCAGGGAGTGGCTGCATTTCAGAAACAATGGCAACCTAAAGTAAGCCAAGATCTAAACACCAAAAGCAGTAAGATTGGAGAGGGCGTATACGAAGTTGCTCTTCGACTAACGATTACCGTTACCGACGGTGAAGAGACTATTTACTTAATCGAAGTAGAGCAGGCAGGTCTGTTTACAATTCAAGGGATTGAAGGCCAGCAGTTGACTCAAGTGATTAACACTACCTGTCCGTCAATGCTGTTCCCCTACGCCAGAGAAACTATTGACAGCACACTTACCAAGGGATCGTTCCCTCCCTTGATGATACCGCCTATTAATTTTGATGGACTCTTTGCCTCCGCTGTTCAACAGGCGGAAGCCCAAGCCGAGGAAACAACTGAGCCGACTGAGACAAAAAGCGAAGACACGACACACTAAGACTGGATCTCAAGAGTTGACTAACCCTGCCCTAATTTGGCAGGGTTTTTTATGGATTTAATACCTAGATACCCTGACTTTCCATACCGTATTCTTGAAGTTTTCTGGTTAGCGTATTTCTACCCCACCCGAGCAGCACAGCCGCATCTTTCTTCCGCCCTCCAGTATGCGCTAGAGCCGTTTCAATCATAGCCATCTCAAAAGCGGGGAGTGCCTGCTCAAGGATACTTTTACGCCCAGATTTCAATTCCCTCTCACTCCAGTGCCTTAGCATCTGTTGCCAATCTCCTTGGATTAGAGATTCTTTCTCAGCACTCTCAGCCTTTAGTTCTGGTGGTAGATCCGAGAGAAGCACTTCTCGCCCGGCCGCCATGACGGTTAGCCATCGGCATATATTCTCTAACTCTCTGACATTTCCGGGCCAAGGCAAATTGTAGAAAATCTCCTCAGCCTCGTGAGATAAAACTTTGGGCTCCATATCCAACTCTTTAGCAGCAAGATGAAAGAAATGCGTCATAAGTTGAGGGATATCTTCGCGACGATTCGCTAATTTTGGCAAATGAACACGAATAACATTTAGCCTATGAAATAAATCCTCTCGAAAGCGATTAGCCGCAACTAATTCCTCTAGGTTTTGATGGGTTGCTGCAATAATCCGCACATCCACCTTAACCGCTGTATGGCCACCAACACGGTAGAACTCGCCATCAGCCAAAACCCTCAATAGTCGCGTTTGGGCTTCGGAAGGCATGTCTCCAATTTCGTCCAAAAAGAGCGTCCCACCATCGGCTTGCTCAAACCGACCTTCACGTCGCTGGGCCGCACCGGTAAAAGCGCCTTTTTCGTGGCCGAACAATTCTGACTCAATTAAGTCATGCGGAATAGCAGCCATATTAAGGGCTATAAATTTAGCTGTTTTCCGCGGGCTATGTTTATGAAGCGCCTGAGCCACCAACTCTTTACCCGTGCCTGATGCGCCATTAATCAACACTGTTATGTTGGAATTGGACAATCTACCTATTGCTCTAAATACTTCCTGCATCGCCGGAGCCTCGCCAATAATTTCCTGAACCATCGGACTGGCCACTGCTGCTTGTACGGTAGATTTTTGTTCTCTGGAGAATGAGATGGCGCGGCGTGCAAAGTCTACTAATTCATCTAGATCGAAAGGCTTTGGTAAATATTCAAATGCGCCACCCTGATAGGCCGCCACCGCACTGTCTAAGTCGGAATGAGCGGTAGTAATAATAACGGGTATGTCTGCATGCTTGCCGTGAATTTCTTTCAGTAACTCCAAGCCATTAATACCTGGCATACGGATGTCAGAGATAATAATTTCTGGTTGAGTGCTTTTAAGGGCCCTAAGTAAATCATCACCAGTCTCAAAACTACGAACGTCGATACCTTCCCGGCTAATCGCCTTTTCCATCACCCAGCGCAATGAGCGATCATCTTCTGCTATCCAAATTTTCGATTTGTTTTTCATGTTAATCCCTTATTGGTAAATAAATAGCGAACCTAGTATTCCCTGGCTCTGAATCGCATTCAATAATGCCTTGATGTCCGTTTACCGCTGTCTGGGCAATCGTCAGTCCGAGCCCAGATCCGTTGCTGCGACCACTAATCATTGGAAAGAATATCCGCTCAAATATTTCCTCAGAAACACCCGGCCCGTTGTCAATAACATCAATTCGACATACAACCCGGTGACGCTTACCTCCAATAGTGAAGCTCCTCTGAATGCGTGATTTGATCGTCACTAAGGGGTCAGACCCACCCGACTCCAGGACCGCTTGCATGGCATTGCGAGCGACATTAAGTATCGCCTGAATAAGCTGACTTCTATCCCCTTGGATATCGGGAATACTCGGATCATAGTCTCTTAAAATGACTAAAGAGCCTTGCGCTTCGGCTGCTAACAAAGCAGCCACATGTTCAGTCACCTCGTGAATGTTGATTTGTTCAAAGCTAGGAATTTGATTAGACCCCAATAGCCGATCGACAAGGTTGCGCAATCGATCAGTCTCCGTGGTAATGATCTTGCACAATTCACGTGTTTCGTCGTCTAAACCAATGTTTGCAATCTCTTGATCTAATAACTGGGCGGCGCCACGAATACCACCCAGTGGGTTTTTAATTTCGTGTGCCAAGCCTCTGATCAAGCTCTTTGATGTGTCGTGTACAGACAACAACGCCTCTTCGCGATTTATTTTTAGAAACCGGTCAATAGGCTGCATTTCCATCAAGAGCATTGGCTCAAGATTTACCTCTACAGGGGTAACCGTGTAATCAACTTGAAGTAGACCCATCGACGCTAACGCTCTGATATATTCATGCCTGCGAGTGTGTGTAAGATTCTTTTCTAAAGCCTCCAAGAGATTCCCCTTAGATGATTCTCCATCACTAAACAAGTCACAAACATTAGAACCTATCAATCGAAGACTGCTGACTTGTAATAGCGACTCGGCCGCCGAATTAACATAATTAATAGATAACTCGGCATCCAACAGTAATACCGCCGTATTTAAATTATCTAGTAACAATTGATGGAGTTGATTTGAATTCATAAGCCCCTAGACGTTGATCCATTTACACGCCCTTAAGCGTGCTATTGATTAATATGCCTTAGTACTAGCAATAAGCAGGCCAAAACTTAATCCACCGCGAGCCCACAAGAATAAGGGGCGCAACCGATTAAAAGACTAAATACAAAGGTGCCGCACCTTTATAATGCATCATTATAGTGCAAGCACTAAAGCGCCGCACAGCCAAGCATTAGTATCGGAGCGGAATTTAATACAAAATAGGTCTATAACGCGGTATAGAGAGTAAAGAGAGAGGGTCGCCTAAAGTACGCTGTGGGCTCAGGACGCTAAGCAAGCTTAAATTGGATCGCAGTTTTTTGGACTGGAAAAAGTACAAAAAAGACAGCAGGGTAGGAAAGGAAGTCTTCCAGCTATAACGCACTAAAGCTGCCCTGAGGGAAGAGATCCCTCAGGGCGACTAATTTACGCCAAAGCTTCTTTAGTGGTTTTGATGATGGCTGCGGCAACCTTGTAGGGATCCGCGTTGGATGATGTTCGGCGGTCTTCTAAACGGCCTTTCCAACCATCTTCAACAGTGCCAATCGGAATCCGAATAGAGGCTCCACGATCTGAAACGCCGTAGCTGAATTCATTAATAGATTGAGTTTCATGCTTTCCTGTTAAGCGCTGGTCGTTGTCCGCACCATAGACGCTAATGTGGCGCTCAATGTTTTTACCAAATTCTTCGCAGATCTTGGTAAAAACAGTTTCATCACCAAGGTCGCGCATAGCGCCATTAGAAAAGTTGGCATGCATACCTGAACCATTCCAGTCCGTATCACCTAAAGGCTTAGGGTGATAATTGATTGCATAGCCGTACTTTTCACCGGTTCTCTCTAACAAATACCGAGAAACCCAAATTTCATCTCCGGCTTGTTTAGCACCCTTTGCAAAGCATTGAAATTCCCACTGACCTGTTGCGACTTCAGCGTTAATGCCTTCAACGTTAATACCTGCTTCCAAGCAAATATCAAAATGCTCTTCAACACAATCACGCCCGAAGGTATTGGCAGCACCAACAGAACAGTAATAAGGACCCTGAGGAGCGGGGAATCCACCATGTGGAAAGCCAGGTGGTAATTGCGTGTCAACATCCCACAAGAAATACTCTTGCTCAAAGCCGAACCAAAAGTCATTATCGTCATCGTTAATCGTCGCTCGGCCGTTGGTTATGTGGGGAGTTCCGTCGGCATTCATTACTTCAGTCATGACCAAAAAGGCATTGCTTCTGTCTGGGTCAGGATAAATCGCAACAGGCTTTAGCAAGCAATCTGAGGCATTGCCTTCAGCTTGATTTGTAGAACTTCCATCAAAGCACCACATAGGACACTCTTCTAAAGTTCCACCAAAATCGTGTCGAACCTGAGTTTTACTGCGCAAACATTGAGTTGGCGCCGTACCGTCTAACCAAATATATTCTAACTTTGCTTTCATTTTTGATAACTCTCCGTTTAAATTAATTCACTTCTATTGCAATACCGATAAGGATCATAGACCATTTTTACGTCAAGTAAAAATGGCGCTTTTACATTGCATTTAAGTATTCCTAAACCAGTAGCTGCCCGTATTGTATCTGCAGCCCAAACCTCTAACCTCAATCTAACTTCCACTTTAGCTATTCCACTGCTTAACAGTGCAATTGTCATGCCAATGGGCTCTTTTAACTTGCCTTACGCAATGGGAAAGTCTTCCGCTATCGTCATAATAAAGCCAATCAAGCGAGCCTGTAACGCACTAAAATAGTGCTTTATTTGGAAATACGCACCATTATAGTGCCAATTAGGTGCAAGAAAGACCTTTTTAGATGCTAACGCTCTTTAAAAGGCTGCACCTGAGGTTATCGCGCACACTATATTGTTTTTTGTTGCTAAAATACTAGGCCGTTAAGCTGCTGGTGCGCTAAAAATGACGTTGCTTACCAAACAATTCGTAAAACCAAACATCGCAACCGTGGATTATCCAGCGCCGGGCGATATTATTATCGATGTTCGCCATCCGCAAGAAACAGCTGATTCACCACTAGAGTTGAATTTCAATGAGGTTATTCTAATCCCTTTCTTTGACTTAGACGCGCAACTTTCAGAGCTCGACAACATGCCGACCTACCTTATCTACTGCGATAAAGGCATCATGAGTCGACTGCAGGCTAATATTATGCGTGATCGCGGTTTTAAGAATGTCGGGATTATGAATCGACCAAAGCCAGGCTAAGCCTTGATTTAAGCGTATATTTAGGGTCAATCAGCGTCTATATTTAAGTGCTTTGAAGGAATCACTGAAAAGATCAATGGTAGTTTCTGAGAATTCCACTATAATCGCGACCTTTTGACCCAACCGGTAGCCCCCATGTCAATAAATAATTTACGTAACATCGCCATTATCGCCCACGTCGATCACGGCAAAACAACTTTGGTTGATAAACTTCTAAGCCAGTCAGGCACCCTAGATCGAAAGGATGTGGATTCAGAGCGGCTGATGGACTCCAACGACCAAGAGAAAGAGCGCGGAATTACCATCTTGGCCAAAAACACCGCCATCAACTGGAACGAATACCGAATCAACATTGTAGACACTCCTGGACACGCCGACTTTGGCGGAGAGGTCGAGCGTGTATTGTCGATGGTCGATTCTGTTTTATTGCTTGTTGACGCCGTTGATGGGCCAATGCCACAAACTAGATTTGTGACTTCAAAAGCCTTTGAGCAGGGTTTGCGTCCGATTGTCGTCATTAACAAGATCGATCGTCCAGGCGCTCGGCCAGACTGGGTATTGGATCAAGTTTTTGATCTCTTCGATAACTTAGGCGCAACAGATGAGCAGCTTGATTTCCCAGTAATTTACACATCAGCGATCAATGGCATTGCTGGCAACGATTATCAAGATATGGCGGAAGATATGACGCCACTCTACGAAATGATAATCGCCGACGTTCCAGCACCTGATGTTGACGTCGATGGTGCCTTTCAAATGCAAGTATCCGCTCTAGCCTATGACAACTATGTTGGTGTTATTGGTGTCGGCAAAATTACTCGAGGAAAACTCAAACCTGGGCAACAAGTAATTGTTAACAGCGCCAACGGCGATCAACGAAAAGGCAAGGTCCTGAACGTTAAAGGGTACCTCGGGCTGGAACAGATTGAGACTCAACTGGCCGGCGCAGGCGATATCGTTTGTATCAACGGAATTGATGGCCTCGCCATCTCCGATACTCTATGCGACCCAGACCATATTGAATCGTTGCCGCCACTGAGCGTTGACGAGCCCACCGTAAGTATGACATTTATCGTCAATGACTCTCCTTTTGCTGGTTTAGAAGGGAAATATGTAACCACACGAAATATTAGAGATCGCCTTAACCAAGAGCTAATTCATAACGTAGCACTTAGGGTCAAGCCGGGGGATACGCCTGATAAATTTATTGTATCTGGCCGTGGCGAGCTACACCTTTCTGTTTTGATCGAAACAATGCGACGCGAAGGCTTTGAGATGGGCGTATCTCGCCCCGAAGTGGTTAAGAAACTGGTTGATGGGCAAGTCCATGAGCCTTTTGAGCACGTCGTTATCGATGTAGAAGAAAAACATCAAGGCTCGGTAATGGAAGAGTTAGGTATGCGGAAAGCAGAACTGACCAATATGGAACCTGACGGGAAAGGTCGCGTCCGCCTAGAATTCTCTATGCCTTCACGCGGACTGATCGGCTTTCGTGGCGCCTTTCTAACGCTGACCTCAGGATCAGGCATTATGACCAGCATTTTTGATCGCTACGGTCCGGCCAAAGAAGGTGAAAAATTCACACGCAAAAATGGCGCACTAGTGAGCATGGTTAAAGGCAAAACTGCAGCCTTTGCACTCTTTAATATTCAAGCTCGAGGACGACTCTTTTTGGGCCACGCCATTGACGTTTATGAAGGTCAGGTGGTAGGCATTCATTCAAGATCAAATGATCTAGTCGTTAACCCCATCAAAGGAAAACAGCTGACCAATGTGCGTGCGTCAGGCACTGATGAAGCATTAACGCTCGTCCCTCCAATCAAACATACATTGGAGCAAGCTCTTGAATTTATCGAAGACGACGAGCTCGTCGAAGTCACCCCTGAAAGTATTCGCTTGCGTAAAAAGCTTCTAACGGAGACCGCCCGAAAAAGGAACTCAAGATAACGCTTAAATGTAGTCCTATGATACTACCACTCAGCATGGATTAAGTGCTAATTTTAGTTAGATAGCAGGCTCAAGGACGAGCTGATTACCCTTAATGACCGCCAACGAATTTAAAATCAAAGTAGATTCTCTATTTACGGCGCCTGTGTCGGTAATGGTCCAGACCACTATTGCGCTGTCATTTTCCTATTATTTTTACATCCATCACGAACTAGACTTGGTTGCCTTTTATCTAGGTACGGGTAGCTCACTACTGCTTAGCCTCATCTTCTGGAATTCTAAGCTTAAAAATATTGCCGAAAGTTTAGTCGTCATGACGATTTTTTCAGGGTTTTTATATTCGCTAACATTTAGCTTTAGCGCCCTATCGTTAGCCTGGAGCCTATCAAGCCTCCGCACTATAATGGAGGCATGCCCCTGGCCTGCAAACCTGTCAGTGGGCGCTACCTTACTTTGCATTGCAAGCATAATCCTATTTAGCCAAACAGCTATTCTTAGCCCTTACTCAACCACAGAATCACTGCAGTTTATATTTCTCTACTTTGTGACCATAATTTTTGTTTATGAAGCTTCTACATCGCGATCAAAATACACACACAACGTTAAATATTTATCCTCGCAGATCGACCAATTCAAACTCATAGATGCCTTAACCGGGACTGCATAATCGCCAATCTGCAGAGCTTTATCTGAAGGAAAAATACAGTAACCCCCAAGCCGAAGGAAGCTCATTTGGCGTGATTTTAGCTGATCTAGATAATTTTAAATCGATCAACGAACGATATGGCCTTGCTGTTGGCGACAACGTTTTAACCATAGTGGAACAGCTTTTAAGTGACAGTCTATCTGAAGAGTACGAGCTAGCCCGATGGGCAGGCAATACCTTCATAATTATAGTGCCCCACGATGAACCCAGCGCCAGCAATATCATTGCCGATGTGTTGCGGCAAAAAATAAATAGTCTAAAGATAGATGCCAAGGGCGCCAAATTTACATTATCAATAAGCATTGGCATTGCCACTCAAAGTAAATGTAGTGATTTAAATGACCTCATATCCTGCGCTGAAAACAGGCTATATCAGGCTAAGAACATGGGCGGTAACTTGGCGATAACAAGCTAATTTACAATCCAGCAGGGCACTTAAAGCAATCTTTCAGATGGTCATTAACCATTCCCATTGCTTGCATATAGGCATAGCAGATCGTACTGCCAAAAAAACGAAACCCTCGCTTTTTCATGTCTCTGCTAATTCGATCAGACATTGATGTCGTAGTGGGTATAGCCTCGATCCCTGACCATTGGTTAACCATAGGCACATGATCTATATAGCCCCAAATAAAATCACTGAAGCTGCCATATTCTCTTTGAACCTCCTGATACAGGCGAGCATTGGATATCGTGCTCTCGATCTTTAGTCGATTTCTGATAATGCCAGGGTCCAGCATCAAACGTGCTACATCATCATCGTTAAATTTTGCCACCCGATCGACGTCAAATTGCGCAAAGGCCCGACGATAGTTTTCTCTTCTGCGTAAAATGGTAACCCACGACAACCCTGCTTGGGCACCCTCCAAGATCAAAAACTCGAAGAGCTTTACCTCATCCCTGCACGGGACTCCCCATTCAGTGTCATGATATTGACGATAAATAGGGTCTGTTCCGCACCAGTCACACCGAACAATCTCAGTCATCTACAACCCCCCCCCCCCACAGCCTAGAATCTATTTTATCAACGGCTAAAATAGAACAATTGAGTTTTTTTGTCTATCTCGCCCGCTTTGCGCTAATATTAAGGATTAGAACAAAGGCCATCGATAAATGAAGAAAGCATTCCCGGCAATCCGGCCCTATCACTCGCGATCGCTTGCTGTGACTGCCCCTCATATCCTGCATGTCGAAGAATCTGGTAACCCAGAGGGTATTCCCGTTCTATTTGTCCATGGCGGCCCTGGCGGGGGGGCGAATCCGACAGATCGGTGTTTTTTTGATCCCGAAAAATACCGTATTATTTTGTTCGATCAGCGCGGCGCTGGGCAGTCAACGCCTCATGCCCTGCTAGAAGGCAACAATACTGCCGCATTGATCGCCGACATCGAGGTTATTCGTAAAGCTCTTAACGTCAAGCGCTGGGTTGTGTTTGGAGGCTCTTGGGGCTCTACGTTGAGTCTTGTTTATGCGCAAGCCTTTCCAGAGTTAGTGTTGGGTCTAGTATTACGAGGTATTTTTCTTTGTCGAGACGAGGATATTTCATGGTTCTATCAAGACGGTGTGAAGCATGTCTTCCCTGACTACTGGAAACACTTCATTAATGTTATTCCCGAAGCAGAGCACCACAATCTACTCAGCGCATTTTATCGCCGTCTCACCGGTGATAATGAGCTGGAACAGATGGCGGCGGCGAAAGCCTGGTCTCTGTTAGAAGGACGCTGTGCGACATTGCACCCCAATGAAGATGTCGTTGGGCATTTTGCCCATCCTCATATGGCAATGGCTATTGCCAGGATAGAAGCTCATTACTTTATTAACAAAGCGTTTTTAGAGCCCAACCAAATTATTAACAATGTCGATAAGCTAAGAGGCATTCCCGCTACGATCGTTCACGGACGCTATGACATGGTATGCCCCGTCAATCAGGCTTTTGCTCTGAGTGAAGCTTGGCCAGAGGCCCAATTGGATATTATCGCTGATGCAGGCCACTCCTCTAGTGAGCCAGGCATAACCGACGCCCTGATCAGAGCCACCGAGCGGCTAGCTCATCACTTACATAGTCCAGAGTAACTACCATGCTCGGATTGGTTCAGCGCGTTTCTAGCGCATCTGTATCGATCGAAGGATCAATAACAGGAGAAATCAGTCAAGGTATTTTGCTTTTGTTGGGTGTTCAAAAAAATGACTCTAAAGCCGATGCTGAAAAACTTTTACAAAAAATCCTAAGCTATAGAATCTTCTCTGATGACGAAGGAAAAATGAATCTGTCTCTCTCAGATGTTAGTGGTGGACTACTAATCGTTTCTCAATTCACTCTAGCAGCTGACACTAAAAAAGGGCTTCGACCAAGTTTTTCTGCTGCCGCGAAACCCGATCATGCTGAATTTCTTTATGACCATTTTGTTGCGCAGGCGGCGAGGATTCACCCTATCACTCAAAGTGGTATTTTCGGCGCTAATATGCAGGTGTCACTATGCAACGATGGCCCAGTAACATTTATGCTAAGCAGCTAGGAAGAAAGTGCTGCTGTGAGCTTAGCGTGAAAGCCTTCAAAACCGCCATTACTCATCACCACAATATGTCTGTTGGGTGCTACGGACTTCAACGCTAGCTCAAGCAAGATTTCGATACTGTCTGTCGATTGAGTCGATACCAAACTTGCTTTACCTAAGGCTCCAACATCCCAATCGACGGCAGCATTTTGATACCAATAAACTTGATCCGCACTACCGACCGAGGCACTCAAAGCAACTTGGTGGGCACCCATACGCATGGTTGCAGAACGCGGCTCGATAATCGCTATGATGGTTTCGCTGCCTACCTTTGCTCGCAAACCCTCTAATGTCGTCTTTATTGCGGTCGGATGATGGGCAAAGTCATCATAGACCGTTATTCCTGGGCCTTGATAAATGACCTCCATTCTCCTTTTTACACCGACAAACTCACTTAAAGCGGCACAGGCCTGTTCAACCTTAACCCCAACTTGGTGTGCGGCAATAACTGCAGATAATCCATTCATCACATTGTGTAACCCGCTATGCGCCCACTTTACCGTCCCGCGGGAAAGTTCGTGTCCAGCTTGATCTGACTGAATGACATCAAACTGCGATCCATCGCCAGAGATCAGCGCATATTTCCAATCACCGTCGTGATCGCCAAAACTCTCCTGACTACTCCAGCACCCCTGATCAAGAACTGCACTAACATTAGCATCAAAGGACGGAGAAATGACGGCCCCAGTACTGGGAACGGTTCGCACGAGGTGATGAAATTGCCGTTGAATAGACGCCAAGTCGTCAAAAATATCAGCATGGTCGAATTCAAGATTATTAATAAGGAGCGTGTTAGTAAAATAATGGACAAATTTAGAGCGTTTATCGAAAAAAGCACTATCGTACTCATCAGCCTCAACCACAAAATAATCACTGTCGCTAAGACGCGCTGAAATACCAAAATCTTGGGGGATGCCGCCAATTAAAAAACCAGGCTGAAGACCGGCGGAATCAAGAACTTTAGCTAACATGCTACTGGTAGTGGTTTTCCCATGAGTTCCCGATACAGCAAGGACATGTTTATCTCTTAGAATATTTTCCCCCAACCACTGAGGCCCAGAGGTATAGGCCAACCTATTGTCGAGCATATATTCCACACATGGGTTCCCTCGAGACATAGCGTTCCCAACGACAACTAAATCTGGCGCAGGGCGCAACTGCTGAGGATCAAATCCCTCGATTAACTGTATACCGCTTTCCTCAAGCTGTGTACTCATCGGTGGATAGACATTCGCGTCAGAACCCGAAACCTGATGGCCAGCTTGTTTGGCAAGTAGGGCAAGACTACCCATAAATGTACCGCAGATACCGAGAATATGAATATGCATAAGATGGCCTACCTAAACATCAACCTGAGGGATAATGGGCACTATAACCTAAAACAAGTTAGTTTCCGCTTTCACCTTAGTCTGCAAGGGACTAAAATGAAAGTCTAACAAACAGGAACTTTGTGAGAGCCTTACCCATGGATAAGAAAAATGCTTTTTATGCACAATCTGGAGGCGTAACGGCCGTTATCAACGCATCAGCCGCCGGCGTTATAGAGGCTGCGCGTGAAAATAAGGCAATCATCGGCAAACTATACGCAGGCTTAAATGGCATTGTCGGCGCTCTGCAAGAAGAACTTATCGATACCAGCAAAGAATCTTTATCTGATATCGCTGCGCTTCAACATACGCCTGGTGGCGCGTTTGGCTCTTGCCGCTACAAGATGAAAGATTACAAAGATAGTCCAGCAGAATACGAACGACTTATTGAGGTATTTAAGGCGCACAATATAGGGTACTTTTTTTATAATGGCGGTGGAGACTCAGCAGACACCTGCCTCAAAGTGTCTCAAATTTCGGCAACACTGGGCTACCCTATCCAAGCGATCCATATCCCCAAAACCATTGATAACGATCTGCCGCTAACGGACTGTAGCCCTGGGTTTGGTTCAGTGGCGAAATATATTGCCACCTCAACCAAGGAAGCCAGTCTCGATATTGAGTCAATGTGCGGCTCCTCGACGAAAGTATTTATTCTTGAAGTAATGGGTCGTCATGCCGGATGGATTGCCGCTTCTGGAGGCCTTGCGGCAGAACACGCCGGCGATCCTCCGCACATTATTCTCTTCCCTGAAATTCCTTTTTCTCGAGAGCTATTTATTAAAAAGGTTGAGCAAACTGTTCATGAAAAAGGCTTCTGCGTTATTGTCGCTTCCGAAGGAGCACAGTATAGTGATGGTGCCCATATTTCTGGATCGATAAATAAAGATGCTTTTGGGCATCACCAGCTTGGCGGCGTAGCTCCAACCCTAGCCAGCATGATTAAACAGTCTACGGGCTACAAATATCACTGGGCTATGGCTGACTATTTGCAGCGGTCAGCACGTCACATCGCCTCAAAGACCGACGTAGACCAAGCCTATGCCGTCGGTCGAGCAGCCGTTGAAATGGCGGCACAGGGTAAGCATTCTGTGATGGTTTCCATCGAGAGAGGGCCAGGTAAGAAATACAACTGGTCATTGGGAGAGGCCCCACTAGAAAAAGTGGCTAATATGGAAAAGAAGATGCCTCGCTCATTTATCACTAAGGATGGTTACGGTATCACCCAAAAAGCTCGTGATTATTTAGAGCCCTTAATCGCCGGAGAAGATTACCCGCCATTTAAAAATGGCATTCCCAGCTATGTGCGCCTGAAAAATGTATTGGTGCCTAAAAAATTAGCGAGTGGCTTTAAGGTTTAAACATACAAGAGGGCTGTATCCTCGATTAATTGACCTGATTTCTTGGCTTACCTGAAAGAAATCCTTGCACATTCTCAACGACTTGGCCCACCAGCCTCTGCCGCGACTCACGAGCGATCCAGGCAACATGGGGTGTAACAATTAAGTTGGCGATATAACTGTCAATGAGTAAATTCCCATCAGATGGCGGCTCAACGCTGAGCACGTCAAGTGCAGCGCCAGCAATAACTCCCTCAGTCAGCGCATTCCTTAATGCTTGCTCATCAATGAGACCTCCGCGCGCGGTATTGATCAGAAAAGCTGATTTTTTCATTACTTGCAGTTCATCTGCGCCAATTAATTTGGCCGTTTCTGCGGTTAAAGGGCAATGCAAACTGAGGATATCGGCTTCTTTTAGTAGTATTTCAAACGGCATTCGATTGTCTTGGTTTGAATGAGATCGACCGGGTAAGGCCGCAAAGAACACTTTCATTCCGAAGGCTGCAGCGATTTTTGCCACGCCTAAACCTAGCTCGCCAGCCCCTATAATACCGAGTACTTTACCCTCAAGTTCTTGTACCGGAGAATCCAGCAAACAGAAAAATCGGCTGTTGCGCCACCGGCCGTCGATTGATGCCTTGCTATGCTCTTTAAGGTTTGTAGTTAACGCCAGAATCAGCGACCAAACGTGTTGAACGACCGAGGCTGTGCCGTAGCCAACCGCATTACTCACAACTATGTTTTTCTCGCTCGCTGCGACTAGATCGACAATGTCCGTTCCTGTGGCAAACACAGCGATGAGTTTTAGAGACTTAGATTGATCCATTTCGGAGGCGCGAATTGCCGTCTTATTAGTCAACACAATATCCGCGTTGGCAATGCGTCCGGCTACCTGAGAGGCCAAGCAATCGGGATAAATTTCCCACTCAACGGGCAATTTATGCAGTGCAGTCAGATCGAGGTCTGTCGGTCCTATGCTGTCAAAATCTAAAATAACGCCCCTCATAGCTTCCCCAAATATCTCAATCGAGTTGTTGTTTTGAAGAGGCCATTGTCCATCAAAATCCTTGCAGAGACTAGACCTTCGGTCGAGCAGGGATTAGTGATGGTGTTGATTCTATATAGGCAATATAGTCTGGATCAGTTCCCCATTTCTTCAGAGCTAGCCGGTCTAATAGCGGTATGCCACTAACTCTAGTTAATAATAGATAGACAAATATCGGTGAAATCAATGTACATAGCTGCCACCCAGATAACACCGGCAGTGCTACCAGCGTTAAACCAAACCACAGTGTTATTTCGCCAAAGTAATTAGGATGTTGTGACCACGCCCATAATCCAGACTTGATGAAACGCCCTTTATTTTCAGGCAACGCCTTAAAGCGTCGCTTTTGCGCGTCTGCAGCAACTTCCACTGCAAATCCAAATAGCCACAAAGAGATTCCAATGTAGGACAACGCCCCAAGGTCCTCAGTGATATTAGACGTTATCGCCGCAAGTCCTGCCGCCATTGTAACTAAGACCCAAAGCCCACCCAGAGTCCAAGTCATCAAGAACCATATGAACTGTGTTTTCATAACAATAAAACGTGTGTCTTGACCGTCTTTTTTTATTCGCCAGAATAAAAAAGATCCTAAGCGGACCGCCCAAATGACAATCATGGCGCAAATAATAAGATCCCTAAGGTCTAGGGACGAACTCAACATTACCGCTGCGACTACAGTGGTAACGTAAGATATTGACCCGGTTAAATCAAAATAGTGCTCGGTTTGGAATGCGTAGGCGGGAAGGAACATCAGCCAATGAAGAATAAACCCTATGGCGCCACATAGCGCAAACAAAGGCAGGTCATCAACCTGAAGGCTTCCTTGACTACCCCCAAGCAATATCAGACTACCGATGACTAAGGATGCCAATATAGCAATAATACTGTTTGATCTTTTCATGACTAACCCTCCTTTTCTTATTGTTTTTAAACTATCAATGTTGCCTTAGCTTAACGAGACAACCTACTTTCTGTGTTAGATGCGAAATTATGTATTTTATTTAAATAAAAGGCACTATTTAGCTTACGCAAAGACTCATTAAAGTAGATGATAATTTCAATCTCAAGAAATATTTGCCAGACTGTCCAATGTTACGTCTCCAGCCTATAAATTTGGCCTGCAAAACCGCATAATGGCGCATCTTTACCGATTACTATTTTAAGGCTCGCTGTCACCATGCAATCTTCCCTATTTGAAATGTATGACAAGACGATTTTGCGTCATCCATTGGCGGCAATACTGGCGATCGTTTTACTGACCATTGCCATGGCAATGGGCTTACCCAATTTCAAACTAGATGCGTCAGCTGACTCTTTAACACTGGAACATGACGATGACTTAAACTTCTTTCGTGAGGTCGTTCAGCGTTATGGTAGCGACAATTATCTGATCGTCACCTTTTCGCCTAAACAAGGCGATCTATTTGATGAAGAAAATCTTCAGGTTCTAAAAGCTCTGCGCGCCGATCTGCTTACTATTAACGGCGTCGAGAATGTCCTGTCTATGCTCGACGTGCCGCTACTCTATAGCCCCAAGATTGAGATTTCAGAGCTAACTGACGAGCTGAATACACTACTTTCCGCCGGTGTTGATAAACAGTTAGCAAAGCAAGAATTCCTAAATAGTCCAATTTATAAGGATGTTATTCTCAGTGCCGATGGACAAACCACCGGCATCCTAGCGACCTTAAAGCTCGATGAGACCTATTTGAAGTTAGTTACCGAACGTGATGATTTACGCCTAGTGCGCGATACTGTAGGTCTTACCGTAGAGCAAAAGAGCCAGCTGGATGCAGTCAGCCTAGAATTCCTTAACCATCGCACTGCCACAGCTTCAGAAGATCATGAGAGAGTCAATGCGGTGCGTGGCCTAATTAATGGCTACCGAGGTCAAGCCACTATTTTTCTGGGCGGCCCAGATATGATTACCGCCGACATGATCGATTTTATTAAAAGCGATCTACAAGTTTTTGGCGCCGGTATTTTGCTGTTTATCATTGCTACCTTGGCCCTTATTTTTCGACAAGTTCGCTGGGTCGTTTTGCCGTTGCTCACCTGCGGTCTTTGTCTGACTATCATACTTGGATTTTTAAGTTGGATTGACTGGCGATTGACGGTTATATCGTCTAATTTTGTTTCCTTGCTACTGATTATAACATTAGCGCTGACTATTCATCTCATCGTCCGCTATCGTGAACTACAATCCGCTAAACCAGATGCGACGCAGCATGAATTGGTTAGCGGCACTGTTATTTCTATGGCCAAACCCTGCGTGTATACCGTACTCACTACAATTGTTGCGTTTACATCTTTGGTCGTCAGCAATATTAGGCCTGTTATCGATTTCGGCTGGATGATGACGATGGGTATCAGTCTTGCGTTATTAGTTTCCTTTGTGGTGATACCCGCCGGCATGATATTACTGGGCAAAGGAAACAGCTCTGCAGCCGCCGATAACTCTGGTGTAATAACGACGAAGTTTGCATGGTTTACCGAGCACTATGGATCTGCAGTTCTGCTCATTGCATTGGCACTGGCTATTCTCTCAGGTTATGGAATCACCAAGCTAGAGGTTGAAAACCGCTTTATCGATTATTTCCGCTCAGACACTGAAATCTATCAAGGAATGGAAATAATAGATACGGCGCTTGGCGGCACAACGCCTCTAGATATCATAATTCAAGCTCCAGCGTCTATGTCGCTAGCGACTAGTGACGCTGAAGCTGTCGAAGATGATTATGGCTTCGGTGATGAAGATGATTATAATTTTGATGAAGATGAGTTTGGTAGTGAAGAAGACTCTCTAACAGATAGCTATTGGTTCTCATCTACTGGGTTAGCAGATTTAAGCAAACTACAGCGTTTTATTGAAGCTCAACCCGAAGTTGGCAAGGTAAGCTCGCTGGCGCAGATCAATGAGGTTGCGACAGATCTTCTTGGACATCCATTAAACGATTTTGAAATTGCCTTTATGCGGCAAAGTCTAGGAGAGGATATTTATCAGCAGATGGTGGGGCCCTATCTTCTCGAGGACATTGATGAAGCTCGCATTCAGCTCCGCGCTAAGGAGACTGGCGGTCAATTGCGTCGTACTGAGTTGCTTAAAAAAATTCGCGACTATGCCGAAAATGAAGTCGGTATAGCGCCTGAAAATATTCGATTTACCGGTCTGTTAGTGCTGTATAACAATATGCTTCAGAGTTTATATAAGTCCCAAATACTCACTTTAGGCGCTGTTTTCGTCGGCATAATGATTATGTTCTTAGTGCTTTTCCAATCCATAAAAATATCTATAATCGCTATCTTGCCTAACTTCTTAGCCGCAGGAATTGTTCTGGGCGGCATGGGAATTATGTCTATTCCTCTGGACATGATGACGATCACTATCGCGGCGATCACTATCGGTATTGGGGTAGATCACGCGATTCACTACCTCACTCGTTTCGCCCGCGAATTTAGCGCCGATAAAGACTATATTGCCTCGATGCATCGTGCGCATGCCAGTATAGGCCAAGCCCTGTTATATACTGCGACTACCATTATTATTGGCTTCTCAATCTTGACCTTATCAAATTTCATTCCTTCGATTTATTTTGGACTTCTGACCAGTCTGGCCATGTTGGCTGCCTTGCTTGGATCAATGACATTACTGCCCAAATTAATCTTAATAACTAAGCCATTTGGCCCTGACAGTGCAAAGCAACCCTCAATTCTAGGCGACGAATAAATTTTATGCCCCTAATTACTCTGCAAGATGTTTTTTTAAGTTATGGCCAACCACCCCTTGTTGACCATATAAATCTCGTTATTGAACCCGGCGAGCGCGTTTGTCTAATTGGCAGAAATGGTGCCGGGAAATCTACTTTACTGAAGATCATAACTGGTCAAATTATTGCGGATGAGGGCCTCATTAAGCGCGCCAGTGGCGTAAAAGTAGCTCAGTTAGAGCAATCTGTTCCGCATGATACCCAAGGCAATGTGTTCGATGTTATTGCTGATGGCTTGGGCGCCGAAGGCAAGCTAATTCAACAATTCCATCATCTTACTCAGCAATTAAGTCATGACTCTAGCCCCAAGATATTTAATCAATTAGAGCAATGCCAAGCTGAAATCGAGCGCATAGATGGCTGGGATATCAACCAACGCGTAGAATCTATGATTACAAAAATGGATCTTGATCCAGAAGTCGATATTGCCAGCTTATCAGGCGGCTATAAACGCAGAGTCCTGCTGGCCAGAGCGCTGGTCTGCAACCCTGATCTGCTGCTGCTCGATGAGCCAACCAACCACCTAGACATAGAGGCTATTCAGTGGGTAGAACAATTTCTACTCAAATGGGAGGGCTCATTGCTCTTTATTAGCCATGACCGCCGTTTTATGGACAACCTGGCTAATCGGTTCATCGAAATTGACCGAGGAAAATTAGCTGAGTTTAACTGTAACTACAGTACATATCTGGTCAGAAAAGAAGAGAATCTAGAAATTGAAGATCGGCAAAATGCGCTGTTTGATAAACGCCTATCACAAGAAGAAATCTGGATTCGTCAAGGCATTAAAGCTCGCCGTACTCGCAATGAAGGACGGGTGCGATCTCTCGAAGCTATGCGCAACGAGTATGCCCAGCGACGCAAGCGTCTAGGCGCGGCTAAAATGGATATTCAGCACGCAGAAAAATCTGGCAAGATAGTCGCTGAGGCTACCAATATTACCTTTTCCTTTGATCAGGATGTGGGTTTTATCGGTCGTAATGGCGTTGGAAAAACTACCCTTATTAAATTATTGTTAGGTGAGTTAACCCCTCAACAGGGCTCCATTAAAATCGGGACTAATCTAAACGTAGCCTACTTTGATCAATATCGTTCTGCATTAGACGAGGAAAAAACAGTTCAAGATAATGTGTCCGGTGGTCGCGACATGCTGGAGATCGGCGGCAAAAGTCGTCATGTAATTAGCTATTTACAAGATTTCTTGTTCGCCCCAGACCGATGCCGCCAACCGGTTAAAGTGCTATCGGGAGGAGAGCGTAATCGTTTACTGTTAGCTAAATTATTCACGGTTCCTTCAAATATACTCGTGCTTGATGAGCCAACTAACGATTTGGATATTGATACTTTAGATTTACTAGAAGAGCTGTTGATCGATTACAAAGGGACGGTTATCTTGGTCAGCCACGATCGTGCCTTTCTTAATAATGTCGTCACTAGCACGTTAGTTTTTGAAGGCGATGGGACCATCAATCAGTATGTTGGAGGTTATGATGATTGGTTAAGACAACGAAAAACTATAGAACAATCAACATCCACAACTGACGTAAAAATCAAACCTAAATCACTTCTAGAGGTTAAGAAGCTCTCCTATAAAGACCAGCGCGAATTGGATGAGCTACCCAAAAAAATTGAGTTACTGGAGACCCAGATTCAGAGTATTTCTGCAACGATGAGTGAAGGCGGATTTTATCAATCAACTAGACTGGAAATACAAAAAACTGAAAATCAACTCGCTGAGTGGCAATCTCAACTAAGCAAGTGCTATGAGCGATGGGAGCGACTAGAGCTGTAAAAATCAAAACTTTGATATACTGCAATCAGTTTTTGTAATGACTGATAATGCCCCAAAAAAAGGAACCCTGAACTCGTGAAAAGAAAACCTGTGGTACTGATGATCTTGGATGGTTGCGGTCACAGCGACAACACGCATTTCAACGCTGTAGCCAATGCCAAAGCTCCCATTTGGGAGAATCTTTGGGTGGATAATCCAAGTACCTTTATCGCCACTTCAGGAGAGGATGTTGGATTGCCCGAAGGACAGATGGGCAACTCCGAGGTTGGGCACATGACTATCGGTGCTGGCCGGGTCGTCTATCAGAATTTCAGTCGTATTAATAAAGCTATTAGTGATGGTGATTTTTACACCAATTCGATTTACTGCGACGCAATAGATAAGGCCGTTAAGACTAACCGAGCAGTACACATTCTCGGCTTACTTTCCGCTGGTGGAGTCCATAGCCATGAAGATCATATTAACGCTATGATTGAACTAGCGGCACAACGCGGGGCTAAGAAAATATATGTACATGCGTTCTTAGACGGCCGCGACTGTCCACCTCGTAGCGCCCAGCCGTCGCTAGAAAAAACACATCGGTTATGCGAAAGCTTAGGGGTAGCAAAAATTGCTTCAATGATCGGCCGTTTTTATGCCATGGATCGCGACAATCGCTGGGAGCGAATCAATCAAGCGTACCAGCTAATTACCGAGGGTGTAGCCAGTCACTCTGCCATTGACCCCCTCACTGCACTTGAAGATGCTTATTCCCGCGGTGAAGATGATGAATTTGTCAGTGCTACCAGTATAGGTAAGTCAGACGACGTTCCCGCAGTATTAGAAGATGGGGATGCGGTGATTTTCATGAACTTCCGCCCAGACCGTGTTCGACAGCTTACTCACGCGATAGTTGACCACGAATTTACTGGCTTCGATCGCAAGGTCGTTCGCTTGCCCAGCACTTTTGTAACAACTACCGAATATGAAAGCACGTTGAACTGCCCCCTTGCCTTTCCAACAATCCCAATCGTTAATTCTCTTGGTGAATTTCTATCGGACCAAGGTAAGTATCAACTACGCATTGCCGAAACCGAAAAGTATGCCCACGTTACGTTTTTTATGAGTGGTGGTCGAGAGGCCATGTATCAAGGCGAAGAGCGCAACCTGCTGCCTTCACTCGACATTACTACCTACGATCAACAGCCAGAAATGAGCGCGCCAGAGGTCACCGATAAATTAATAGAGGCTATCGAGTCTCATCAGTTCGACACTATTATCTGCAACTATGCTAACTGTGACATGGTCGGGCACACAGGAGATTACCAAGCAGCTATGCTCGCCGTTGAAGCAGTGGACGGGTGCTTAAAAAGAGTTTTAGCTAGTTTGGCAAGGGTAGGAGGACAAGCCCTAATAACAGCCGATCACGGTAATGTGGAAGTGATGTTTGATGACGTATCAAATCAACCTCATACCCAGCACACTACCTTGCCCGTGCCACTCGTTTATGTTGGTAGGCCTGGAGTAAAGCTAGATCGGGGAGGCTCTCTGGCCGATATTGCTCCCACCATGTTGGCTCTGATGGATATGGAACAACCAGCAGAAATGACTGGCCGCTCTTTACTTTTATAGTGAATGCTATGCAGCGATTAAGCGCGATAATCCTAGTGCCTTGCCTGCGTAGACTTCTTGTCGGTGTATTTGTCAGCCTAATTCTCAACCCAACTGCTATCGCCGACGACAGTTCACAAGTTGAACTCGGCCGTCTCAAACAAACTATAGCAGCCCTTGAGAAAACCCTAGCAACTAGCAGTGAGAAACAAAGCGGAATAGAAGCCGAGCTCGTTCAGGTCGAAATTGAAGCCAGTAAAATCACAGCCAACATGCGCCTAATCCGTCAAAAAATTGGATCGGCGGAGACTACCATCGCTGAAAAAGAGAAGAATAAGATTTCTATAGAGCGGCGTATCGCCCAACAGAATAGCGCGATCGCGGAACAAATAAGGGCTGCACACAAACTCGGCGACCAAGAACCAATCAAACTATTGCTTAATCAAGAAGATCCAAAAGCAATTTCTCGGATGTTTAAATACTACAATTATTTCCTCGAAGCCCGGAGCGAAAAAATTGAAGAATATCTGACTGATGTTCAAGCATTGACCAAGGTCATTGAGGACATTAATAAAAACAAACTAGAATTAGTGGCGTCAAAGAAGTCTCTTTCTCTTCAGCAGGAAAATCTAGCCGTTCAGGTTGCAAAAAGAACGTCGTCCTTAGATAAAATGCAGCTAACGATGTCTGATGACAAGAAAAGACTACGTGGGTTGCAGAAACAACGCGGACAGTTAGAGCAGCTACTTAACGCAGTACAGGAAGCGGTAGCGGATTTAATTTTACCCTCTCCGTCACAATCGTTTGTGTCACGAAAAGGGAAACTTCGGTGGCCTCTCAACGGCCGTATTGCCCATCGTTTTGGTAGCGCACGCAATGGTCCGATAAAATGGCAGGGATGGCTGATAAACGCCAATAGCGGCACAGAGGTAAAATCAGTTCACCAGGGTAGGGTCGTTTTCTCTAACTATTTGAGAGGATTTGGCCTCCTCTTGATCATAGAACACGGCAATGGTTATATGACGCTCTATGGTCACAACCAAGAACTATTGAAAGATACCGGTGACTCAGTGCAAACTAACGAGGTAGTGGCGCGAGCTGGCAATACTGGCGGACTAGGCAAATCGGCACTTTACTTCGAAATCCGCAGCCAAGGCAAACCAGCCAACCCAAAAAATTGGATGGCGAAATCCTAAACGAGAGACTAGGGCTTAGTTTTGCGATTACAATTGAGTGATACCTAAGGGACCCAACAATGCTAAGAATTTTCACAGCTGTATTGCTTTTATTAACACTGCTACCAGCCTACGGGGAAACCCCAGAGCAAACTTCAGCCTTGAATGAAAAAATGACTGCCGAAGAACGACTACCCCTGCAAGAATTAAGGCTGTTTACTCAGGTTTTCGAACAAATTCGCCAAGGCTATGTCGAAGAAGTCTCTGACACAGAGTTACTAGAGAATGCCATCGCTGGTTTAGTGACCGGGTTAGACCCTCATTCTACCTATCTCAAGGCAGATGATTACGGCGATCTTCAGGAAAATGCCACTGGAGAGTATGGTGGTCTCGGCATGGAAGTCGGTGCAGACAATGGCATGATTAGAGTTATCTCGCCTATTGATGATACGCCAGCTGCCAAGGCTGGTATTGAAGCAGGCGATCTAATTGTCGAAATGAACGATTCGCCAGTACGAGGTATCGGCCTACAAAAAGCTATCGACAAACTACGCGGAGAAAAGGGCACTAGCATTAAGCTGACCATCTATCGCGAAGGAGAAGAGGGTCCTCTGACCTTTAATATTGTTCGTGATGTTATTCAAATAAGTGCGGTACGCAGTCGCCTGCTAGAGCGGGGTTACGGTTATGTGCGCATCGCCCAATTTCAAGCCAGTTCCGGAGACGACTTTATTAAGGAAGTTGAAAACCTTAAGGCCTCAAGCCTTTCTGAGAAGGATCCAAAGGCTCAAGGTCTCAAGGGTTTAGTGATAGATTTAAGAAATAATCCGGGCGGCCTAGTGCCGGCTTCCGTTAAAATTGCCGACGCCCTTCTCGACAGCGGCACTGTGGTTTACACCGAGGGAAGACTGCCCAGCGCCAATCATCGATTTGAAGCGCAAGCCGGGGATATCCTCAATGGCTTACCCGTAGTAGTGTTGATCAACGGTGGCAGCGCCTCAGCGTCAGAAATTGTTGCTGGTGCGCTACAAGATAATCGTCGCGCCGCCATTGTTGGCACTCAGAGTTTTGGTAAGGGATCTGTACAAACAGTGATGCCTCTTGGCGATGGACGAGCAGTAAAGCTGACTACAGCCCGTTATTTCACTCCCAGTGGCCGCTCTATTCAAGCAGAAGGAATCGTCCCTGATATTATCATCAAGCGCGCTGAAATCCGGCCCTATAAAACCCCTGATAGAGTTAAAGAAGCTGACCTTGACGGTCATTTAGAGGCTGAAGAAAAGGTAAATGAAGGGGATGATTCCCTAACAGAAAACGCCGAGAATCAACCTCCGGCCATTGACGACAATCAACTCTACGAGGCTCTCAACTTACTAAAGGGTTTTCACCTTTTAGGCCACAGCGCTCTACTAGATTAGAGCGCCATGATTAAAAGGATGCAGGTCTATTTGCCCGCATCGACGTCCAAGCGGTCAACTTTCTGGAACCCCCGAGGCAACTTATGCCCGCGTCTACCTCGCTCGCCACGGTAATGCTCTAAGTCTTTAGGCTTCATCAAAAGATAGCGTTTTCCCGAGTGAACGACTAGCGAATCACTTTCACCCACCACCGCATAATCAACTACAAATTCTTCTCGGCTTTGCAATCTAGAGCTAGGAATACTAATAATTTTATTGCCTTTGCCTCGCGCTAATTCCGGGATATCGCCGACAGGGAAAACCAACATGCGCCCTTCATTGCTCACCGCGGCGATATAGGCATCATCTTGACTCACCATCTTTGGCTGCAAAATGCGACCGCCTTTGGGAATACTTACTACGGCCTTGCCCGCTTTATTCTTCGTGAATAGGTCGCCAACTTTGGTAATAAAACCATACCCGGCGTCGGTACCCATCAGCACCTTTTGGTCATCAGCACCCATAATTACGTCGGTGAATAGTGCACCTGACGGTAGATTTAACCGCCCAGTGGCAGGTTCACCCTGACCTCGAGCCGATGGTAATGTATGCCCCGCCAGAGAGTAGTAGCGCCCTGTAGAATCTTGCAAAAAGACATTTTGGTTACTACGCCCAAAGGCTGACGAGAGAAACTTATCTCCCGACTTATAACTGAGAGTGGTTGGGTCAATTTCATGCCCCTTAGCTGCTCTCACCCAACCCTTGTCCGACAGCACAACTGTAATGGGTTCCGCCGTCAAAAGATCTTTTTCATTAAACGCCTGAGCTTCATCTCGCTCCTTTAACGGTGACCGGCGAGCATCGCCATATTCATCGGCGGTGCTTTTTAACTCATTCTTCACCAGAGTTTTCAAGCGAATATCTGAACCCAGCAGTAATTCAAGCTCAGCTTTCTCAGTAGCTAATTCATCCTGCTCACCACGAATTTTAAATTCTTCTAGGCGAGCTAACTGGCGTAACTTGGTGTCCAGAATATATTCAGTCTGAGTATCTGACAAACCAAATCGAGCGATTAATGCTGGCTTAGGTTCGTCCTGAGTGCGGATGATATTAATCACCTCATCAATATTCAAAAAGGCGATCAACAAACCGTCCAAGAGGTGCAACCGCTTGTCTACTTTCTGTAACCGATATTCAAGGCGGCGGCGGGTTACATCGATACGAAAACGTAACCACTCTTTTAGAATCTGCCGTAAATTCATTACCGACGGCTTTCCATCAATGGCGATGATATTTAGGTTAATGCGATAACTACGCTCTAAGTCAGTCGTAGCAAAAAGATGGTCCATCAGGGCATCTATATCAATCCTGTTGGAACGCGGGGTAATCACCAGGCGCGTTGGATTCTCATGGTCAGACTCATCGCGTAAATCTTCCACCATCGGTAGTTTTTTATTACGTATTTGCACAGCAATTTGCTCAAGGATCTTTGACCCCGATGCCTGAAATGGTAAGGCGGTGACAATGACGTCACCATCTTCTTTATGCCAAATACCCCGCATCTTCACCGAACCACGGCCAGTCTCATAGGTATTTAAAATATCGGCACTTGACGTAATAATTTCGCCATCTGTTGGAAAGTCCGGCGCTTTAATATACTCCATCAACTCTGGAATCGTCGCCTTAGGGTTATCTAATAAATGCAAACAGGCATTAACTACCTCGTTGAGATTATGAGGCGGTATATCAGTTGCCATACCCACCGCAATACCGGTGGTACCGTTTAATAAAACGTTGGGCACTCGGGCTGGAAGGATTTCTGGCTCATCCATGGTGGCATCAAAATTAGGTCGCCAGTTAGCTGTGCCCTGACCCAGTTCAGACAATAATACGTCGGCATAGGCAGATAATTTTGACTCGGTATAACGCATTGCCGCAAAGGATTTTGGATCATCCGAGGAGCCCCAGTTACCCTGACCATCCACCAAAGGGTAACGGTACGAAAAAGGCTGGGCCATTAAGACCATGGCTTCATAAGCGGCACTATCACCGTGGGGGTGAAACTTACCAATCACATCACCAACGGTACGAGCCGACTTTTTGTACTTGGCGCTGGCTTTTAAGCCCAACTCACTCATGGCATAAACAATTCTGCGCTGCACGGGTTTCAATCCATCACCAATATGTGGCAGTGCGCGATCGAGAATCACGTACATTGAATAATCTAAATATGCTTGCTCGGCATAAACGCTCACGGGCCTGCTTTCAAGGCCCTGATCATTAAAGGTTACGATATCGCTCATCGGTTTTCCTGTGTTGTAAATACTCTAAAGTTTGCTGGCTTCGGTCAAATTACCTTTACTTTCCAACCAGTTACGTCGATCTGGGGCACGTTTCTTGGACAGTAACATATCCATTATACTGTCCGTATTATCGCCGGGCTCTAACGTGAGCTGCACTAAACGTCGAGTATCTGGGTCCATGGTTGTTTCACGTAATTGCAGTGGATTCATCTCGCCGAGACCTTTAAAGCGCTGCACATTGACTTTGCCGCGCTTCTTTTCAGCTTGAATGCGATCGAGAATGCCCTGCTTTTCAGCCTCATCCAATGCATAGTAAACGTCTTTACCAACATCGATTCTAAACAGCGGTGGCATCGCCACATAAACATGCCCCTGGCTCACTAAGGGTCTAAAATGCCGAACGAAAAGGGCGCACAGTAGGGTGGCAATGTGCAAACCGTCAGAGTCAGCATCGGCCAAAATACAAACCTTGTGATAGCGCAAGGAGTCTAAATCATCGACGGCCGGATCCACCCCCAGCGCGACAGAAATATCATGCACTTCTTGAGAGCCTAAAATCTCTTGAGAATCGACTTCCCAGGTATTCAGAATTTTACCGCGCAGCGGCATGATCGCCTGGTGTTCTCGGTTGCGAGCCTGTTTGGCTGAGCCCCCAGCGGAGTCTCCCTCTACCAGGAAAATCTCACAACGCTCTGGTTCGCCACTGGAACAATCAGCCAGCTTTCCTGGAAGTGCAGGCCCCTGAGTGATTTTTTTGCGCACCACCTTTTTGCTTGCTCGCAAACGGCGTTGCGCGGCGTAAATACACAGCTCAGCTAGTTTTTCAGCGTCTTCGGTATGTTGGTTTAACCATAGACTAAAGGCGTCTTTAACAACCCCAGAAACAAAGGCTGCTACTTCTCGAGAAGATAGTCGGTCTTTGGTCTGACCGGAAAATTGCGGGTCGGCCAGCTTAGATGAAAGCACAAAACTACACCGATCCCAAATATCATCGGGCGTTAATTTAATACCCCGAGGCAGTAAGTTTCTAAACTCGCAAAACTCACGCATGGCTTCCAGCAAACCAGTAGTAGGAATTAGATTCACGTAACTTTCTTGAACTAACTCACCCCCCTCTGGCAACCATTGGACAGCCCAATCTGCCGCTTCGTTTTCCGCAGCAAATGTGCCGATAAAAGGCTCCGCAGGTAGTACTTCCCATCCATGCAAGGCGCCTGCTAGATAATCTTTTAGACCATCTTCGTAATACCACTCTTCACTGTCTTTAGTGTTTTCATCATGAAAACTGACAGTCAATCCACCACATAGAACTGCCTTAGCACGAAGCACATGACGCAATCGTGAGACGGAGAATTTGATAGAATCAAAGTAAACCGCGTTTGGCCAAAACCGCAAGATGGTGCCGGTATTACGTTGCCCGCAGGTGTCAATAACCTTCAGGTCTGAGGTTTTTTCACCGTTGGCAAACATCATTTGATGTACCTTGCCGTCACGCTTTACCGTGACCTCTAAGGTATTTGACAAAGCATTAACAACCGATACACCTACACCATGAAGTCCCCCTGAAAACTGATAGTGATCATTGGAGAATTTACCTCCGGCATGCAAGGTTGACAGAATAACTTCAACACCAGGAACGCGTTGTTCTGGATGAATATCCACTGGCATGCCACGGCCATCATCGCAGACCGACAATGAACCATCTTTATGCAGAGTGACCTCCACTCGGCTGGCATGACCAGCCAGAGCTTCATCGACGCTGTTATCCACAACCTCTTGAGCTAGGTGGTTTGGTCGAGTAGTGTCGGTGTACATGCCCGGACGTTTTCGAACAGGGTCTAGGCCGGTAAGAACCTCGATATCTTTTGCGTTATAGTTGCTCATGACACTCTTATGGTTAGTTTATGGTTGAATCTAAAATCAGGAACTGGTGAATCGCTGCCAGATACTGATCATAATCTATAAAGCTGTGGTCGCCACCCTGTTCGACAATTATTTTTGCTCCAGTATAACGAGCCTGAGCATCTCGGCAATCAAGTACTTCATCACCTGTTTGTAACAATACCAAATAGTTAGTCAAATGATTTATTTGAACAGGGTCTAGGTGCCGAAACTCTTCAATATGGTTTTTCTCGAATACCCACTTCTCACCCGTTACATAATTAGCATTTTCGCCTAGCCAATGATCTAGTCCGCCAGCTGGACTAACCGCCGGATTAATCAACACACTTCGCAGGTTGTATTGTTCCACCAAGCAGGTAGCAAAAAAACCACCCATAGAGCTACCGACAACAAAGAGCGGTTCAGGCAAATGATCTTCTACTATTGATCGCAGGATGTTTAACGCGGCGTTGCCAAAGGGTGGCAATGATGGGCAAAGGAATTTTATGTCAGGGGCATTGAGCGCTAGCCACTGTTGTGTCTGAATGGCTTTTTTCGATTGAGGCGAACTGTTAAACCCGTGTAAATAGAGCAGTGTTGACATAGAGTACTACTCTTAAAATCAAGCTGTATAATAGCTAAAGATCAGAAGAGTCGTTGATTGTTTTTGCCTTAGTATCCGGTATTTTGGATATCAGGCCTCTGATGGAAACCATCAATAAATTCGACACCTGTTTCCATTACGCCACTAGCCTTTAAGTTGAGCCAACGATAACCGGGAGGTTGGTCTGACAAGGCAAAATCATCACTATTCTGTCTAAATTGAATGCAACTAGATGGTGTCGTATGAAGTATTAGCTCACCCCATAACCCGTCAAAATGCTGATGCACATGGCCTGTGATTACCGCCTTCACGTTGCCGTGCTCTATGAGAAGATCATACAGAGCATCAGCGTTTTGGATTTTTTGTCCATCCAGCCAGCGGCAGCCAACCTCAACAGGGCTGTGGTGCATAGCGATTAAAACCGCCTTCCCTGCGAGCTGCTCCAAACCCGCCTTTACCTGCTGTAGTCGAGTTTCAGAAATATGGCCAATCGGCGTCCCAGCTTGCGAGCTATCTAAGGTTAAGATTCCCCACTCACCCATTTCTACGACAGCGCTGTGAGGATAATTAATTAAGCCCTTTTGCATTAATTCAAAATCGTCATGATTACCCGGCAACCATATTACCTGTTTGCCCTTTTCTACTAATAATTGATTGAGGAGAACATAGGCCTCAGCACTCGATTCTCCGGATAGATCTCCGGATAATAGTAGCAGGTCATCCCCACGCCCCTCATCATCGAGGGCGTTAAGAACCGCTTTAAAACTATCGAGAGTATTAACACCCGCCAATGTCGCTTTTTTGTCTGATCCTAGGTGGAGATCGCTAATCTGGGTTATTTGAATGCTGTCCTTCATTATTAGGCTTCCGAGGCCATAATGCCGTGGTGCAAACCATAAGCCAGAACCTCACCTAGGAAAATATTCCACTGCCACTTTTCATCTATAGCCTGTCGCCCTACTGTCTCAGTTAAAGCCCAGGGAATCGTTCGATCTGAGCACCATTCAATGACCTCAGCCATTTTTGCATCTCGATATGAGCGCACCTTTACCTCTATTTTAGGCATCCAGTACGGCCCCACCTGTTCAGTAACAATATTCAAGGTGCTGGTGTACTTGGCCACCTCAATCACCTCGATAGATAATCCAGACGTTGGCCTCTCCTGAGAATGAAGTAGCACCTTTGAGCCCAGCTGTCTTGAATCTATGGCCGTTTTCTGTAGACGGCGATAATTACGTTCGCATTCATCATGCAACCCCGTCAAATCAAGATGTCGTCTTCGATTTTCAAAAAAAGCCACTTCTTTTTCCCCTAATCCTATTTTGCTATCACCATAAATATTAGCTTCATCTTACTATTAAATCTGCTGACTTTTTCACAAATTTTTATGGTGTTGCTGAAGCCACAGTAAGCCAATCGTTACCGCGGCACTATTGAACACCCCATCAATTAATGCCTGCTGAGCCTCATGATAGGACCACACATGCAACAATATATCTTCATTCTCGCTCTCTAAACCAAAGACACCCTGCTTGTCTCGCAAATCGACCAAACCACAAAACATATGCATTTTTTCATCTGTGCCACCGGCACTAACCAAATAGTCACACATTGAAATTAACTTTTCCACTGCCAGCCCAGCTTCCTCTTGCAACTCTCGATGGGCCACATCGATTGGCATTTCGCCAGGCTCCACCATTCCAGCCACTACTTCATATTGCCAGGGACCCTGATTATCATCTAGCGCCCCGACCCGAAATTGTTCAACTAAACCTACTAAATGATTTTCCGGATCATAAAGTAGCACTCCAACGGCCCTTAAAGAGGCGATGCCTTACCTTCAGTTTTGCAACCCTAAAAAACCCTTGGAATACAGTTTCCGTCGCCTCGACGTGAACATCTGACTGATTAAATTGGTGTTTTTTGACCATTTTTAACTTTTCACTCGTATAAAGTTGCCTATATAGTACGTTAAAGTAACATCCTTAAGACCACTTGATTGATTATAAGGTCAACGAATTGGGGCAAGACACGTTTGGTTCTATTTAGTAGTTTTTTGTAACCATTTTGAATCTAATGCTACCTGTATCAGCGTCTTAGTTAAGGGAATTTGCTAATCACTATAACCAAGACAAGTCTGGTAAAATGCCCGTTTAAAGCACCCACAATGGAAATTATCATGGAGTTTGTATGTTGAAGGTAAGACAAAGATTTTTAACACTTTGCACAGTTCTCTTAATATCGCAGGGTAGTGCGGCGGATTCTTTAAAAGATATTTATGAACTAGCACTGCAGAGCGACCCGACCTTGCGTGCTGCGCGTGCTAATTTTCAAGTAGGTCGAGAAACTAAAAATATCAGTCGCGCCTACTTACTCCCTGTTATTTCAGCTTCAGCTGACTTCAGTCAGGCAGAAAGAAACAGTGAATCATCGCAAGTCTATTCCTTTATCTCAGCTGATCCTTTTGTCAGTAAAAGCTTTTCAGATACTGACTCAACGACCTATAGTGTTTCACTAACCCAAGCCATCTTTGATATGCCCGCTTGGTATCAATTTCAGCGTGGCAAAGCGCTAAGTAAGAGTGCCACCGCGCAGTTTGCCGCGGAACAGCAGACTTTGATTTTAAGGGTCAGCAGCGCCTATCTAGGCGCACTACGCGCCTATGACAACCATGAAACACGTAAGGCAGAGCAACGAGCCATTCAACGGCAACTAGAGCAAACTAAAGAGCGTTTTGAAGTGGGTTTGCTGCCAGTGACAGATGTTCATGAAGCTCAAGCAGTTTTTGATGATGCCTTGGTGAATAGTCTTGAAGCTCGCGGCGCTGTGAACATCGCCTTTGATGCGTTGCAAGTGCTCACCGGTAAAAACCACAGTGTTCTGTCAGGATTGAAAGATGAGTTTATGGCGGTTAACCCGGTGCCTCTTGATAGTCAAGATTGGGTAAATTTTTCTCTCAACAACAACTATCAATTGAAAGTTTCTGAACTTGGTAAAGACGCCTCGTATAACGAAGCCAAGGCGGCTACAGCACAACTTTTCCCAAAGGTTACTGCTAATGCGCGTTATTCAGATTCAGATCAAGATGGCACCCAAGTTAGCTATCTTCCTTCAATAAGTAGTTCTGAAATCTCATCTTTAAGTGACGGTCATAGTTTTGGTATTTCGGTGAGTATGCCAATATGGGCTAGCGGCATCAATGCCGGAAGAAGGCAAGCAAAACAACGTGCAATTGCATCCAGTGAAAATTTCGAAGTAGCAACGCGCAATACAGTGCAAACAGCGCGCAGTCGTCATCAGCTGGTCATTACCAACGCTGCTCGCGTTAAAGCGCGTAACCAGGCCATTACCTCAGCGGAAAGTGCTCTGGGGGCCACCCAAGCTGGATACGAAGTGGGCACGCGCAATATTGTTGATGTGCTTGCAGCTCAGCGCTCTGTGTTTCAGGCCAAACGAAACTATGCCAATGCACGATACGACTATATTTTCGCTATGATGAGTTTAAAAGAAGTGGCGGGGCAGTTGTCACCCGATGACGTATACCAACTGAATGCCTGGTTAGACCCAAGTTTAACTGTCTCTAAATAGCTTGGGCAATAAGGGCAAGCAACCTATCTAGGGCGCCACGATTAGCAACCGCTACGTGGCGTGCTGCTTCACCCATTTGAATTCTTTGCGTCTCATCTTGTAACAACATCACAGATTGACTGGCAAGATCATCGACATCTCGACAGACCGTCATCCCTCCAGCCTCCGTCAGTAAATGAGCTATCTCGGTGAAATTAAACAGGTGTGGTCCCGTTAATACAGGGACGCCCCAGGCGGCTGGCTCAATCATGTTATGCCCACCTGTTGGCACGAAGCTCCCACCGACAAAAGCTAGGTCACAAGCGCCAAAGAAAGCCATCAACTCCCCCATGCTATCGCCAAGCAATATGTCAACCTCGGCAACCGGAGCATTTTCACTTCGCCTCGCCATGCTAAAGCCTGCCGCCTTGCATAGATTGGCAACCTGATTGAACCGTTCAGGGTGGCGCGGAACTATAACTAGCAGCACAGATTCTAGCCGTGATTTTATTTCAGCAAAGGCTGCCAAGATTATTTCGTCTTCGCCTTTATGGGTACTGGCGGCTAAAAACACTCTTCTCTGGGTAGTGCCGCGCCAGTCTTTAGACAATTGCTCCACCGTACCCATTAGAGAAGGGTCTATCTTTAAATCAAACTTAATGTTTCCGGTCACCGTCACCGCAGGATCTGGCAACCCAAGACTCTGAAAGCGTTGAGCATCGTCACTATGCTGTGCCGCCACTGTGTGTAGGCCATGTAACATTGGACGAACCAAGCTGTTAATGTGCTGGTAAGCCCGAGCAGACTTTTCGGATAGTCGTCCATTGGCCAAGATGACTGGAATATCACGTTTATTGCAGGCTGCAATAGTATTTGGCCACAATTCGGTTTCCATGATGATTAATAATTTTGGTCGTACCCTGCCTAAAAATCTGGCGACCGCATCAGGCATATCATAAGGCGCATAACTATGCTCCACAGAATCACCAAAAGCCGCCAAAATACGCTCTGAGCCGGTTGGCGTCATACTGGTTACCATCAGCCGATAATCGGGGTATTTCTCCTGTAGGGCATTAACCAGAGCCACTGCGGCTAGGGTTTCACCCACAGATACGGCATGCAGCCAAATAATCTCCTTGTTCGAGTCGAGATCATTCACAAATCCAAATCGTTCTGCCCAACGTTTGGCATAGTTGGGTGATTTCACCGCTCGCCAAAGCAACCGCAGGCAGATGACCGGCAGTAAACAATAAAAAAATGCTGTATATAGAAACCTAGGCATAGTGGGTTTAAAGAACCTTTTATAAGTAAAAAAATTGCACTCAAAATTACTGAAAAATGAGTAAAACGACTGTCGTAACCTCGTAGAATTTTTTGCCGATAACTAATGATAACCTATCTGCAATTAGGTATGTTTGCAAGGATCGACCTACCCAGAAAAATCAACAAGTTTGGTTTCATGATAAAATATTAACCGATCAATTTAATTGTTCGTTGCCCGCCACCGCCAAGCAGAGTCCGAGACTATTTTATGACACAGGCAAGCCCCAATAATCTCAGTATCACATTAAATTCAGCCACCTATGTGCGAGTCCTAGCGTCGTTAATAAGCGTAGTGATGATTTGTGCCGCTCTGTTTTTGGTCGCGCGTTTGACAACCTGGCTATCTTATCCTCGCCCTGAAAGCATTGCCAACAACAGTGACTTATGGCGTGCCCTCTGGACTGGGTTTCGTTTTGATCTCGCCATCGTCATAAGAGCTAACTTGCTAGGGTTATTAATTAGCATCTGCTGCATCCCTCTGCCGACTATAGCTTCTCATTTTGGGTGGCTGCTGAATCGCTATTGGGGGGGCTTAATTTTAGTCATTGCTGTCTGGGTGTCTATTGTCAATTTTAGCTATATTGGTTTTTTTAATCGACCGATCGATAGCATTGCTTACAATGGCCTAAACTATGGCGCAGCTACAATTTGGCCAACCGTAATAAGCATGGACCCCTCTGGCTTGCGGCTATTTATCGGGTTATCTGTGACGGCTTTGGTACTATGGAGTTACAGGAAGGTGGGCGAAATCATAGTCAAGTGGATTGGCTTTGTGCACGTTAGAAGAATACCCTTTTTTACACTGGCTATCATACTGCCGCTGATGTTTGTAATGCTGCTCGGCCGAGGCACTGTCTCAACCTTCCCCCTGTCTCAAAGACACCTTATTGTGTCGTCTGAAACGGCTGTCAACAATATCGTACCTAATGGGATTGTTGCGCTCTACTACGGCTACAAGGAATTTAAGCAATCCAAAACAATTAGTCCCGCTCTGGATACTGAAGGGCGCGAACTGTTTAAAGTTTTTTATGGCGAACCTCCCTTGGACCAGCCCCTTTTCTCGCAGTTTTTCACGCGAACACCTAGCTCTATCTTTCTCGAAAAGAACCCTCCGAATGTGGTGTTTAATCTCATAGAAAGTATGAGCAATGCTTTATTACTCCCCACGTTTAACCTTGGGACAGACCTTGCTGGCCAGATGCGTCAGCACTTAGATGAGGATTATTATTTCAACCGATTTTTACCCGCACACGATGACACTCAAAAATCACTGATGAGCCTGATGGTTAATACTGAGTACAGCACTATTAGTTACTCAAGCCATCAACACATTGCCCTGCAAACGTCCGTGGCGAGAGTGTTTAAAAAAGCAGGTTATAGAACCGTTTTTATCTATGCCGGGTTTGAAGGTCTATCAAATCGGAGTGACTACTTGAAAACCCAGGGCTTCGACGAATTTATTGGCGCTCACCAGCTGCGTGAACTTTATCCAGCAATGGCCTCAAGTGTCTGGGGTGGAGAAGACAAATTTGTATTCGAAGAGGCCGTCAAACAACTACTGAGCAATAATGAGAGGAGCCAACCCCTCTTTATAGTGACACTATCCGTCACTAATCATCCACCCTACCAGTTACCCAAACATCACGACTTAATTTTGTCGGCGCCAGCTGATAGTTTATCCGACAGGCTTCAAGACCTACCCGCAGAATCTTTAGATACATACCGGTACACGAACGATCAGCTAGGGCGGTTTATGTCAGCGGTGAAAAATAGCCGGCTCAAAAGTAATACTATTGTCGCGGCAACTGGTGATCATGCGATTCGTGGTATGAGCTATAACTCAGCTGAGCGCCTACATGAACTCAGCGTTCCCTTTTATCTTTATTTGCCTGTTAACTATCGTCCTAGCCTACAACCAAACACCAATCAGATAGCCTCTCACAAGGATATTATGCCAACCCTTTATAACGCTGCACTATCCAACGCCCGTTATCCTAATCTGGGACGCAATTTACTCGCGCCAAAAGGCAATGAGCAATATCATAGTTTTGCCTATCATGCCGAGTATTTAGTTGTCGATGAAACTGCCTATTCGAAGGCTGGGCAAGGCCGAGAGGTTACGTCTGAATTTATGTTGGTGCCTAATACTATTAACGCCGACAAACCCCCGGATAGGGGCCAAGTTTATAATCAAGCGATAGACTGGCTAACCCGATTCCAACTGACCAATGGCCCTGTCGACTGAGCTAATGCCAGTGGTTCTGAACCCAAGTCGCCGGCTTAAATCGTCGATACCACTTCCCACTAACCCCAGCAATCGCTTCATGGGGGTCGGGTTTCCCATGAAAGACTAAAACTCGGGTGTCAGCTGGCATCTCTGTATCACGCGCAAGAAAAAAAGAAAATGGCTTTATACAATGTCGCTTAAAACTACGACACCAATGATCCGGCCAATACACCAGCGAATTTTTTGCCATCATCGCGGCAGATAAATACTCCTGCTCATTACGATGGATCTTTTTAATCTGCTCAAATGACCGTTCAAATTCAGCTAGCACCTCAGCATGAGCACCCACCTCAAAGCGATAGACCGAAGAATTTCCGGTACCGTCCTTCTTAATCCAATCTTTGATAATCATCACTTCGCCAGGATAATCAAAAAGATCATCCAGACTACCCGTGATAATTAAGTCTAAGTCCAGGCACAGTACCTTACCCTTGAGGTCATAGAGAGTTTCAGCAAAGACAGCTAACTTATTCCAGCCGCGCTCTGGGCCACCTAAATCGACTGATAACTCAGGCAGCGGAAATACTTCAATATTTCCATGCAGGCCGACGCCATCTTCCGTCAAGCAAACGAAGCGAAACTCTCTACTCATGTTGCGCGAGACCATTGAATAGAGTGTATTTACATAATCAGCGGAATACTTAGTACCCCACTTCATGCACAGAACATTGACGATTTCGCTTGCTGCTGTCATGGCATTAATTCCAGTTCGACCTAATTATTATTTAACAAGCGGCACTTATTCAGTTACCGGCGCCAACCAATCCTGATACTTAGCATTTTTACCCTGGACAAGGTCCGAGTATGCAGCCTGGAGAGCTGCCGCCACTGGGCCACGCTTACCATCACCAATAATGCGGCTGTCATATTCCCGAATAGGGACGATCTCTGCTGCTGTTCCGGTAAAGAAGGCTTCATCAGCAATATACACCTCATCTCGAGAAATACGCTTTTCACGGATTTCAATGCCCTTGTCAGCCGCTAGCTTAAACACAGTGTCTCTCGTAATACCGTCGAGGCATGAGGTTAAATCTGGCGTGTAAATCACCCCATCCCGTACCATAAAGAAATTCTCTGCACTGCCTTCAGAAACATAGCCCTCTGGGTCTAACATAATCGCTTCATCACACCCCGAATCTAGCGCTTCTCGCAAAGCCAACATTGAATTCAGATAGTTACCACTTGCCTTTGCTTTGACCATGGTGATATTGACATGGTGGCGGGTATAAGAGGAAGTACGTACTTTAAGGCCTGAGGCTAAGGTCTCTGGAGGCATATAAGACGGCCAATCCCAAGCAGCAATACCAAGGTGTATTTCAAGGCTTTCTGCCCTAAGTCCCATTCCCTCAGAACCCAAAAATACCAACGGTCGAATATAAGCTGCATCCAAATTATTGGAGCGCACCACCTCACGATGCGCCGCACAAATTTCCTCTTGGCTATAAGGAATAGTCAAATGTATTATTTTGGCTGAATTGAACAAGCGCTTAATGTGATCTTCAAGCCTAAAGATACAGGTGCCAGCACTCTCAGTTTGATAGGCTCTTATACCTTCAAAAACCGCATTACCATAGTGAAGCGAAGACGTTAGAAAGTGTGTTTGCGCATCGCGCCAATCGACTAACTTACCATCCATCCAAATAAAACCATCGCGGTCTGCGAACGACATCGACCTTTTCCTCTCGTTAATTAATCTTTACTAAAAATGTAATCTCGCACTCTCTGATCAGCGATTACATGATAATGCCGATTACGGTTTTACCGTCGCCTCACTTGAACGATATAGAGCGTTATCTCAACCCATAAGCTGGCATGAATTTTGTTGCTGTATTCACACTACTGCAACCAACAAGCATAGGATGTTAGCGAGACCTTGTATAAGAAGCGAATTGAACCATAAATTGAGTATTAACGATAGCACTCCCCGCTTAGCCCGCAGCTGTATTTATTGTTATTTTTAGTAACTTAAATTCTTTTTGTTGCTTACAGTTGCGCCAGCGCCCTAGGGGTCTGCAAGAGCATGCGAGGATAAAAATACGTTGGAAATTACGTATTGACGGCCAAAAGGCGTCAAAATAACAGTTATTTGGCTAACAACGAGTCTTTTATATGAACTTATTGGGCTCTGTTGCTTATAATCGCGCCATGAAAGATAAAAACTACGTAAAGTTCTTAAGACAGACTTCTCACAGGGGCAAGACCTTTGTTGTCGCCATCTCTGGGGACTCTGTTCTGCAATCCAATTTCCACAGTATGGTACATGATGTTGCTCTTTTACAAAGCCTTGGAATGCGTATCGTTCTGGTACACGGCGCAAGACCACAGATCAACAAACGTCTTGCTCTCTCAAATATTGAAACAAACTTTGAGCAGCACTTGCGCATTACGAGCAGTGAGTCAATGCTCTGCATAAAAGAGGCTGTGGGTAGCACACGATTAGTGATCGAGTCTGAACTCTCCATGGGCCTGCCTAGCTCGCCAATGCACGGCGCACGTGTTCGCGTGATCGGAGGCAATTTTGTTACAGCGAAACCTGTTGGTGTTCGCGATGGAATTGATTTTCGACGTACCGGAGAGGTTCGTCGTATCGATAGCCAAGCCATCAAGTGTCAACTGGACGATAACTCGATGGTACTTATATCGCCAATAGGGTTTTCAGCCACCGGAGAAGCCTTCAATTTAAATTATCAGGACTTGGCTGCACAAGTAGCTATCGCTTTGGAGGCGGAGAAACTGATTCTAGTCAGTGATTCTCCCGGTGTCATGGACAAAGGCAGCTTGCTGCGCACGCTGTCACTGCCGCAACTCGCCGAGTTACTCGAGACAAGTAAAGATGCTCATCAAGTCGGACTTTTAAGCGCGGCAGTCCATGCTTGTCAGAGCGGTGTCGAACGTGTTCATTTGGTGGGCCACGAAGAAGATGGGGCTTTGCTGTCAGAGTTGCTGACACGCGATGGTAGCGGTACTTTAATCAGTAAAGATTACGGCGAAGTCATTAGGGCAGCCACAATTGAAGACGTTGGCGGCATATTGGCGTTAATTACACCTCTTGAAGATCAACTAGTGTTAGTTAGGCGATCTCGCCAGCTTCTAGAAACGGAAATATCTCGTTTTACCGTTGTCGTTCATCCTGAAGGTTTAATTGTCGGGTGTGCCGCGCTTTATCCCACTGCAGATAAGCAGATCGGTGAAGTTGCCTGCGTGGCAATACACCCAGATTTCAACGGCCAAGGTATTGGGTCGAGGCTATTTGATCAAATTGAATTCGACGCTCGACAACAGCGTATGTCCAGTTTGTGTGTAATGACGACTCAGGCTGCCCATTGGTTTTTGGAGAAAGGTTTTGTTAGCGCTGAGGTGTCAGATCTGCCAGCGAACAAACAATCGATGTATAATTACCAGCGTAATGCCGGAGTCTTTCAAAAAGCCATTTAGATGTGAGCGGCGTTTCAGGTGTGCTCCAGCCCTTAATTAGACTAAGACGTATAACTTACAGTATGAGACTTTAAAATGCCTAAATATCGTTCGCACACCACCACTCAAGGCCGCAACATGGCTGGGGCCCGAGCACTCTGGCGTGCGACCGGAATGAAAGATGGTGATTTTGATAAACCCATTATTGCTATTGCCAACTCCTACACGCAATTCGTACCTGGCCACGTACACCTAAAAGATATGGGTGATCTAGTCGCCAGTGAAATCGCTAAAGCAGGTGGTGTTTCCAAAGAATTTCACACGATAGCGGTAGATGATGGTATCGCCATGGGTCATGATGGCATGCTCTATTCGCTTCCCTCGCGAGATCTTATTGCTGACTCGGTTGAGTATATGGTTAATGCCCACTGCGCCGATGCTCTAGTATGTATTTCCAACTGCGACAAAATAACGCCCGGGATGCTGATGGCAGCAATGCGTTTAAATATTCCCGCGATCTTTGTCTCTGGCGGCCCAATGGAGGCAGGAAAAACCAAGCTTGCCGATCATAAACTAGATTTAGTCGATGCGATGGTCATCGCAGTGGACGATAGTGCTAGCGATGAAAAGGTGGCTGAGTACGAACGCTCAGCCTGCCCAACCTGCGGGTCTTGTTCGGGTATGTTTACAGCGAACTCCATGAACTGTCTTACTGAAGCGCTCGGCTTATCACTGCCAGGCAATGGCACTGTTCTTGCCACTCACTCGGACCGCCGTGAGCTATTTTTGGAAGCTGGCCGAACGATTGTTAAAATGGCCAAGCAACACTACGACAACGACGACGACTCGGTCTTGCCTCGCTCAATTGCAAACTTTCGTGCCTTTGAAAATGCGATGACCTTGGATATTTGCATGGGTGGCTCAACTAATACCATTCTGCACTTATTAGCCGCTGTGCAAGAAGCTGGAATAGACTTTAATCTTTCACATATTGATCAGCTTTCTAGGGTGGTGCCACAATTGTGCAAAGTAGCGCCAAGCACACCTGAATATCATATGGAAGATGTACATCGCGCCGGTGGCATCATGGGGATCTTGGCTGAGCTTGATCGTGCAGGGCTAATTCACGGCGATCTACCTACGGTGCACTCGGCAACCATGAAAGAAGCCTTAGATAAATGGGATATTGCTGGCCGACCGAGTGAAGCCGTCAGAACCTTTTATAAAGCTGGCCCAGCGGGAATACCAACGCAAACCGCGTTTAGCCAAAGTACTCGTTGGCCGTCAGTCGATGTGGACCGAGCCAATGGCTGCATCCGTAATTTGGAAAATGCCTTTAGTCTGGAAGGTGGTCTGGCAATCCTGACGGGCAACTTAGCTCCTGATGGCTGTGTGGTTAAAACCTCGGGAGTCGACGAGTCTATTCATGTCTTTGAAGGGCCCGCGTTTGTCATTGAGAGTCAGGATGCCGCTGTGGCAGCGATACTTAATAACGAGGTGGTTGCCGGCGACGTAGTCGTCATTCGTTATGAAGGGCCTCGCGGAGGACCTGGCATGCAAGAGATGCTCTATCCAACCAGTTACATTAAATCAAAGAACCTGGGTAAGGCTTGCGCCCTCATTACTGATGGTCGTTTCTCAGGGGGCACCTCAGGTCTCTCGATAGGGCACGTCTCACCTGAGGCCGGTGCTGGTGGTACTATTGGTTTAGTAAAGAATGGCGACAGAATTAAAATTGACATCCCCAATCGCACTATCGATATTTTAGTACCGGACCAAGAACTCGCCGAACGTCGTAAGCAACAAGATCAACTAGGTTGGCAGCCAGTGGAGAATCGACCCAGAAAGGTGACTACTGCCCTAAGAGCTTACGCAAAACTGGCCACTAGTGCGGACAAAGGCGCTGTACGAGACCTCTCTCAACTATAGCCCCTTAGCTAACATATCGTTGGACATAAAAAAGCCCGGTTAGCTGCCCGGGCTTTTTTAAATTTCTCAAAATCATACTTAGATATTATCTATGCCTTATTACAACCCGGTACTGTTGCTCCCACATCCCGTAATCTCTGCAGTCTATTGCCTTCAGCATCAGCAAACTTGATCCATTGCCGAGGAAAGCGCTTTTTCTTTTTTGTCTTTGCCGCTTTCACTGATTTTTTGAACGCAGAGATAGCATCTTTGTAACAATGTAAGTTAACCAATGCACTACCCATGGTGGCATAATTTGATGATGCATTTTTAACCGAACCTTTCTTTGCCGCCTTCTGAGCAGCTCTATAAGCCTTCTTATCGTTACCTAAATCAAGATAGATAGACGCAATCCGCGATTGCAATTCACCACTGTCGGACTCTTTGGACGCACTTTCAAACGCTTTAAGCGCTCTAGGTAAATCTTTAGCTGCCCACCAAGATTGGCCTAGTACCTCGAGGTTTTTGGCCGTCTTCTCAATAATCTGGTCACTCATACCTTTATCGATGATCTTGGCTGCGCGATAAGGTACTTCGGCACCTAGATACATGTAAGCCATACTCATCACCTGGCTTTCAGTGGTTAACTGATCGTTGAGATACACCATCTCTGTGGCCACTAACTGATCAATCTCACGCTCCTGGGAACCATACATACCACCCAACTGCTTCCAGTAGGTCCATTTAGGATAGTGCTTCACCAATTTTTGCAGAATAGAGGTAACCTTCTTAAGATCATCTTTCTCATAATAAAGTACTCTTTGCAGCGACCACATAGTCTCTTTGGGCAAGATGCCCTTCGCGTCAGATTCGTCGATAGCAATTTCTACCATTTTCAAAGCATCGGCTTTACGCTCCAGTTGATAATAGAGCTGCGCAATGAGCATACGCGCGTCCAGTCCAACAATAATGGCGGCGTCTATCCATATCTCCAACTGCTCAACAGCTAAGGCATATTTTTCTTGCATCGCATAAAATTGAGCCAGCGTATAACGAGTGTCTAACTTCATCTCCGGTGGAGTTCCGGCTCCCTCGACCACTTTTTTGTAGTAGCCGGTCGCGCCCGTAAAGTCATCCATAGAATAATGAATGTAACCAAGCATGTTCCAAACCTGGCTCTTCTCATAATCTGAACGGCAGACCTTGGGCCGTCTTTCGATATCATTAAGCATAGATTTCGCCTCCAGCCATAACGGAGTCGCGTCCTCTTTTTCACCTAATTCACCTGCGGCGGAAATAGGTCCTTTCTCACCTTGAACTCTATCAAGGGCCTTTGCACAGGTTTTACCGACCGACTGTCTTTTGCGAGTTTTAACATTTTTATACTTTGGTTCTTTCTTTTCTGCGGCAACAGCGCTCATCGACATAACAGAGTCTGGCGAGCCAACTGACACCATTAATGGCAGTAAAAAAGTCGCACCGACTACTGCTAGAACTTTTAATTTACTAAACATAGGGGTCCCCTTATTTAGCCATCTGGAAGGTGAATTTGTACAAAACGCCAGTAACTTCTTGGCCAACGCCATCGACTACTCTTGGGTTGTACTTCAATTTTAATGCCGCTTTAACCGCTGCACGACCGAAACCCCAACCTTCCGGATACTCTTCGATCATAATAGGATCACGAACACCCCCAGTTGAAGTAATAATAACTTCAATCACGGCGTAACCTTCTTTGCCTCTGGTCTGAGCCCGACGTGGATATTGCGGCTGCGGTACATACACAGGAATATAGTCTGAATCCCTAGAAAAGCTGCCGAGCCCTACTTTCATACCGCCACCAACTTTAGGGGCCGCCATGCTCACAACATTATCAGGGACTTCAAATTCCAAGTTCTCTTCTGGAATATCCGGTGGTGGCGTCTCAGGATCCTCAGGTTTCTCAACCTCTGTCTTCTTTACATTCTCGCTGACATCTCGATCCACATGTAAGAAATCAGGTATCTTAATGGTAGGCCCTTCGTCTAGCTCTTTGCTGCCTGAGTCGATTAATGTATACATCAACATTACCAATCCAAAAGTAGCCAACAAACCTAGTGCGGCGGAAATTCCAACTCTCATTACATCCATACTATTAACTCAGTCGTTTTCAACAGAAATCGCTACCGGGGAAATACCGATATCGCGCGCGATATCAGCAACTTTGGCAACCGATTCAATATTGGACTCATTATCGGCTTGTATGACCATGCCGCCCTTTGGGTTTTCGTTAAACATTCTCGTTAGATTGATTTTTAAGGCGGAAGGTTCGATCCGTTTTTTATCAATCCAAAACTCATTGTTTTCGCTTACTGCCACTAATATCTGGACCTTTTTGTAGGAATCCTCTGTGACCGTGTCCATCTTATTGACTTCCACACCGGGAAGCTTAATAAATGTTGCGGTAACAATGAAAAAGATAAGCATAATGAAAACCACGTCAAGCATTGGGGTCAGATCAATTGTCTGGCCCTGATCTTGTGATTTACCTGTTCTATTGCGCATAGTTGTCTCTCATAGGTGTTGGTACTACTAACATAAATATAGCAACCACCATTTAATGATCCATGGTCAAATGATCTTCCAGTAACTGCTGTTCCCGGATAGCCATTCTATCAACGTAAGTCATAGCAAATACACCAGACAGTGCGGCAACCATTCCTGACATAGTCGGAACTGTCGCCTGAGAAACACCTCCAGCCATTGCCTTAACATCACCACCGCCTGTGAAGGCCATGACATCAAATACGGTAATCATTCCGGTGACCGTACCCAACAACCCAAATAACGGGGCTAAAGCAATCAGCGTTTTAATCATCATCATGTTGGTATTGATCTCAAGGCTAACCTCAGAGATTATCTTTTCTCTAATCTGGTGAGCGTGCTTAGATTTTCTCTCTTTGCGCGCTTCCCAGGTATCGATAGCTCCCTGGACATCATCGGTAACATTAGATCGGAGATACCACAATCGCTCAAAAATAAGAGTCCACATGACGAACAGTAGGACAACAATGGCCCAAAGTACTGGGCCACCTGAATCCATAAACTTTCCTACTTCCGCAATCGTATCTTCGAAAAACATCTTAGCGGGCCTCTACTGAACCAGCCACAATGCCAGCACTCTGTTCTTCTAAGACATGCAAAATGCGTTGTGCTTTACCGTTCACTAAGGTGTGCATTAGTACTGTTGGAATAGCCACAACCAGTCCCAATACAGTAGTGATCAGAGCCTGCGAGATACCACCGGCCATAGCCTTAGGGTCACCAGCGCCATACAGAGTAATCATCTGGAAGGTAATAATCATACCAGTTACCGTTCCCAAAAGACCCATCAAAGGCGCAACCATGGAGATAACCTTTAGTAGGTTTAGGCCAGCCTCAATTTCAGGACGCTCTTTAAGTACCGCTTCGTGCAACTTAAGTTCCAGCGATTCGGGGTCTAAGCCTGAGTTATCAACACCCACTTGCAACACGCGGCCAAGAGGATTAGTGATATCAGGTGTAGATCCAGATAGCTGAGCACTTACTTTGGCTGACATCCCTTGGAGAACCACAAATCGCCATATGGCGAGGGCAATAGCAAACGCAAATACAGCCGTGATGACATAACCAACGATACCGCCAAAGTGCCACCGCTCGACTAACGTCGGGGTGTTAATCAAGGCGCTAAGTAGACCTCCGCCAAGTGGTCCTGTTGGATCTAGGCCCGTTTTAGTGAACCCTGATTCTGCAGCTTGAAGATCTGATGCAGATGACTGGTGAGAATTAGGCTGACGTGCCAACTGCGAGACCAAACCACTTTCAGGGCTGTACTCTAAATACATACCATCTGAAACTAGATTGTAAGTACCCACTCGAACGACTTCCATTTCGGCTTGCTCACCATTAGTCAGCAACACGGAACGGTTAAATTTAACAACGCGGGAACTTTCAACCATCTCTCGCTGCTGCTCGTACCAAAGTTTTTCAATATCTTCGATCGACGGCAAGCGAGTGTCACTGCTCATTTTATCAATTAACTCGTCCAAGAATTCCGTACGACCTGGAATCTGAGCACTCACAATTGACTGATTAAGATTGGCACGAATATCACCAGCAGCGCCCGTAAGGTGACCAAATAGTTCTTTTAGTGAACCTAGACGCTTGTCACGCTGCTCTCGCAAGCTGATGATAAGAGCGTCATTATCACGAATATTTTGCTCTAGGCGGTCTGATCGACGCTCTTCGGCGGCTTTCGTATTTTGAGCTTTCTTCAGCAACTGTGCTTGCTTGCGCTGATCGCTCTTAAACGCCGCTTCGCGCTTACGATAATCCGCTGTTTCTGAGATTGAAGAAGTTTCAATCATCTGCAACAGCTCGTCTAAGGTTTTTGCATCTTGAGCCATCGCGGGCATAGCAAGGGCAGCAACGGCAGCAACGGCCATGATAACTTTAACGAATTTAATTTTCATTGTGCTGTCTCCGGCGCTGTAATTGGCATTTCCATAACATCCTGAGGCGATAGTTTCTTCGCGATTCGGATACCTTGGTTTACCGCTCGACGATACTCACTACCAAGCGTTTCCCAAGAACCTGTAGTCTTGTTCCATGCACCAGTCTGCGATTTGTCTTTAGTTTGATACATTAGGGCAACTCGTCCAATACGAAGCATCTCTACTTCTACTTCTGAGCCATCAGAATTTATATCAACCATATCCCGGTAAGATTCCAAAGATAAACTGTAAGCCGACTCAATATCATAGACCTCTAGAATCTGGCGGAATTTCTCGGCCGCAGAAAACTTAGCGCTATCAAGATTCAGATTTAAATCCGCAACCGCTTCGCTACGCGCTTCTGTTTTAAACGGCATATCTAGTTCGATAAAATCACCCAGCCCATCCAGCATGCTGGCCATTAGCGGTGAGATCCCTCGCTCGATAACAGTAGCATTCTTGATCGACTCTTGAAGTTCAGCCATCATCGTCTTTTGGCTAACAATCTGGCGATCTAACTGGGAGTTATACACCCTCAGTGATTCGATCTGCTTGTTGACCTGTTTGAATTCTTGCAGAAGTCCATCCGTTTGATCAGCAATGCGATCAACTTTAGTCTGCGCTACTTTTGCTGTTTTAACCTTTACGGCTCCAGCTTTTAACACGTCGTTTACCTCAGCTGCCTGAACTGCACTTGCAGTCAGACCACCGATGAGCGCAGCGACAAGTGCCAATGCTTTTAGTGGTTGCTTATTCATAGTTCCCTCAATTTGGGTCTACCAGATTAGTGTTCTAAACAGTGCTTAACATCAGCACAATCGTTATAAGAGAAACCTTACTTTTTCCTCAGCGCACCTTTGTAACAGCCTCATCTTAAAGAATCAATTTGGTCGTTTCGAAAACGTTACGTTTAAAGCAAGAAGTTTCAATTTTGTTACCTAAGGTAACATTTATAGTTTAATGAATCCATCGCAAGTTAAATACGCTCTAACACTAGAAAACGATAGGCCGGACTATCCGTCCCTTCGGGGTGCTTAACTTTAACTTGACTCCATGTGCTTCTATCAAATTCGGGGAAAAAGGCATCTCCCTTGATGTCAGCGTCGACTTCGGTGAGATATATGCGATCTGCTACCGCTAGAGTGATTCGATAAATCTGCTCGCCGCCGATCACCATCACCTCTTCGCCGCCACTCTCTTCACAAGCCTGCCGCCCTAAAAGCATCGCTTGGTCTATAGTCTGCGCAATTTTGACACCAGGTTCGATCCAGTTCGGGTTGCGTGTAATAACAATATTGCAGCGGCCAGGCAGCGGCCGACCAATGGAGTCAAATGTCTTTCTCCCCATGATAATGGGCTTGCCCATTGTTACTGATTTAAAATACTTAAGGTCCTCCGATAAATGCCAAGGCAATCTATTATCCAGACCAATAACTCCATTACGACTCATTGCCACTATTAACGATAGTTTCATCCTTTACACTGCAACTGGGGCTGAGATGGGATCATGAGATTGATAATCTTGCAATTCGAAATCCTCAAAAACAAAATCAAACAGGTTGTTCACCGCCGGATTGACCTTAAGAGTCGGCAGCGGAAACGTGGTGCGGGATAACTGCTCATTAACCTGATCCATATGGTTAAGATAGAGGTGCGCATCTCCAAAAGTATGGACAAAATCACCGGGTTTTAATCCTGTGACTTGAGCGATCATTAACGTGAGTATCGCGTATGAAGCAATGTTAAAGGGTACCCCAAGAAAAACATCGGCGCTACGCTGATAGAGCTGACAGCTTAGCCGCCCCTCAACCACGTAAAATTGAAACAAACTATGACAAGGCGGCAATCCAGATTTGACCATCACTGGGATATCCTGAGGGTTCCAAGCAGAAACAATTAAACGTCGAGAGTAGGGGTTAGCATTAATGTCATCCACTAATTGTGCCAGCTGATCAACTCCGCCGAAATCGCGCCATTGCTTGCCGTAGACAGGGCCTAGGTCACCGTACTTATCCGCAAAGTCGGCATCCTCCTTAATGCGCTCGATGAACAACCTCTTCTGAGCTGTCCATTCGGGCGAGTACATAACTAAATCCTTATCGCCACCTGTCTCTCGTAGCCAGCTTTGGTATGGCCAATCATTCCAGATGCCCACCCCATTGTTTACCAAATAACGGATGTTAGTATCACCACGGATAAACCATAGTAGCTCATGAATAATTGACTTTAGATGCACTTTTTTACTCGTGACCAAAGGAAACCCCGCGGCCAAGTCAAATCGCATTTGATGACCAAAAATACTCACCGTGCCGGTTCCCGTGCGGTCTTCTTTTTTCACGCCATGATCGCGGATATGTCGCATTAAGTCTAAATATGGTTTCATGATGAACTCTCCGAATTACCGAACAACCGCTGGACGCTTTTGCGCATAAACCAGAGGCCTAGGAGGATCATAGGAATACACAATGTCTGCCCGCGCGTCATCCAGCTAAAAGATTCTACGAGAGCTGACTGACCCAAAAACTGTGCGTCCGGCTGCCGGAAAAACTCCACCGCAAACCGAAACATTCCATAGAGAATCAAAAACAATCCTGTCACGTGACCGTATAATCTAGGCTTACGAGCAAACCAATTAATAATCAAAAACAATAAAAGTCCTTCTAAAGCCGCCTCATATAACTGTGACGGATGCCGGGCGAGTTGCTCTGGGTCAGCAGGGAAAACCATCCCCCAAGGCGCATCAGTAGGCCTGCCGTAGAGTTCTTGCCCAATAAAGTTACCCAATCGGCCAAATAGTAATCCTGTAGGAACGAGAGGCGTTGCAAAATCAGTCAACGCGAGAAATGAAAATTGGTACTTACGGCTATAAATCAATATGGCTATTGCAACGCCAATTAAACCGCCATGAAAGGACATGCCTCCCTCCCAGATACGAATCAACATGGCTGGGTCAGCCAGCCATTTGTCGGCACTGTAAAAAAACATATAGCCTAGGCGACCACCTAAAATAACGCCCCATGCGCCATAAACGATTAAGTCTTCTACCTGGTTCTTTTTAATAGGTGACCAAGGCCTCTGGCTATTACGCAGAGCCAAGCGCCAAGCCACAACAAAGGCTAACAGGTACATCACGCCGTACCAATGCACTTGCAATGGACCAATTGATAAAGCCACTGGATCAATGGTTGGATAAGTTAGCATTGGGGGAGGGTGCTCCAAAAATAATATTGCGCTGATCATAGCGTTTTATGGCCATTACTGCCAAGAAGGATTACGGACAAAAGCAGAAATAGCTATACTCCGCACATGTGTTTACTTGCTGTTGCTTTTCATTGTCACTCCGACGCCCCTCTCATCGTTACCTCTAATCGTGACGAATTTTACGAACGTCCAACCTTGCCGATGCATTGGTGGGCTGATAGCCAGATTTTAGCGGGTAGAGATCAACAAGCAGGTGGCACATGGCTGGGCCTGAATCGCAACGGTCGGTTCGCCGCTGTGACTAATTTTCGGGACTTCCATGCCGATAAGATTCCCCAAGTAAAACCCCTCTCTCGAGGTAACCTGATCACTGATTTTTTGTCGTCGAATGACAGTGTTCATCAGTGGGCCGACTCAATCGAAACTCGACTATCTGACTATGATGGCTTTAACTTATTAATTTATGATGGAGTATGCCTACTCTACCTAAATAACCAAGACGGCCAAAGGACTATCTTAGAACCTGGAGTATACGCCCTGAGCAACCACGCCCTAGATAGCCCGTGGCCCAAGGTTGAGCATGCTCGCGTACAACTATCAGAGGCAATAGTAGAACGGGAAATGGACGCCGGGGCCTTACCACTATTGCTGGGCTCTTTATCTTTGCAAAAAACCTATGCCCCTCATCTATTACCTAGCACGGGCGTGCCTGCAGAATGGGAATCTTTACTTTCCTCTCCCTTTATTGTCGCTGAGGGTTACGGCACCAGAGCCGCCACGGCGATTATAATGTCCAGCAAAGGTGAGGTTAATGTAGCAGAACAATGCTTTGAGGCAGGACATAGGCAGGACTTCAATCAGTTTAACTTTAAAATACTAGACAATTAGCTTGGATGCTTCTGTTCGCCGCTTAGGCGTCGCACTAAGAAGCTTAGCTACTTCTGGCTGATTTAATGCTTCAGCCATGAACTTATAAATCGCGCTTGAATCTGGCATCTTTAATGCACGCCGCGCCAAAATTTGCGCATCTTTACAGGCTACATTTAACAACATCGACTTAACCCGCAATAGACTACTGGCACTCATTGAGAATGTTTCATAGCCAAGACCTAAAAGAACAACAACACTAAGAGGATCTCCGGCCATTTCACCGCAAATACTAAGCTGGCATTTCACCGAAGAAGCTTGTTCGATAATTGATTTCAACGCCCTCAAAACGCTTGGATGCAAGGTATGGTAGAGGTCTGCCACTCTGGGATTATTTCGATCTACAGCCAACAAATACTGAGTAAGATCATTAGTTCCTACCGACAAGAAGTCTACCCGACGGCCAATTTCCTTTACCTGATAAACCGCAGCGGGTACCTCTATCATGGCTCCAATGAGAGGACGTTTAATACTGTACCCTTCCTCCTCCGTTAATTCTCCATAGGCTCGATCAATCAATTGGAGCGCTCTCTCAAGTTCTGGAATATTACTGATCATGGGCAGCATAATCCGTAGATTATTAATGCCCTCACTGGCACGCAACATAGCTCGAATTTGCACCAGAAAAATCTCTGGATGGTCAAGTGATATGCGAATTCCCCTCCACCCTAAAAAAGGATTTTCTTCCTCAATAGGAAAATAAGGCAAATCTTTATCTCCACCGATATCTAAGGTTCTCATGGTGACTGGCCGTGGAGAAAAAGCGACAAGCTGCTCTCGATAGATTTCTATCTGCTCATCCTCAGTAGGAAAACTAGAGCGCATCAGAAAAGGGATTTCAGTCCGAAATAGACCCACCGCCTCAGCGCCACTTTTTAAAGATTGCAAGGTATCTTGACGTAATCCAGTATTTACCCAGAGCGAAAATCGTTTACCATCTGGCNNNAAGCTCAGTCCAAGGTAAGTTAACGGCGCCCATCACAGTAGGAATACCAAGAGCCCGCCCAACAATTGCCATATGTGAATTACTGGACCCTTTGAGTGAAATGATACCCACCAGCCGACTAACGGGGATGTCAGCAAGCGCGGTAGCGGAGAGATCCTCTCCCACCAAAACAATGCGCCGCGGCAGGGGTGACTGCTCTGTATCCTTTGCTTGCAGATAACCAAGGACTCGCCTACCAAGATCATTCACATCGGCCGCACGCTCTCGTAAATAGGGGTCATCAATTTTCTTGAAGGTACGCACATGTTTGAGGATAACTGAGCTCCATGCGCTAGTTGCCGCGCGACCCTGCTTAATAGCGTCTTTCACCTCGCGGATTAACGAGCGATCATCCAGCATTCGGATATAGACTTCAAAAAGCGCAAACTCCTCCTCACTCAATTTGCTCGCCAAGCCATCGCCCAAATTGCGCATATCTCTCTTGGTTGCTTTTAAAGCCTCAAGAAATCTTTTTATTTCTGCAGCGGGATCCTTAGCGAGCCGCTCTGGTACCGCTGAGAGATCAGTGCTGGATGACACCAGTACTGCACGGCCAATTCCCACTCCAGGAGAGCT
>LWDU01039459.1_pt1 | contig 56770 bp, 61 predicted proteins | sample 727161 | NCBI WGS metagenome assembly LWDU01 (sample SAMN04566230, study PRJNA314399) | hydrothermal vent metagenome | isolation source: deep sea hydrothermal plume seawater | place: Mexico: Gulf of California, Guaymas Basin | collected 2004-07-11
CGACCCTCGGGTCGGGCACGGCGTCACGCGCTGTGGCCCGTGTGGCAGTAGCACCGGACTTGAGGGATTGGAAGAAAAATTCGGTGTCCATCATCGCATCAGATTGCTTCACGCGGGATTCGTACGCCACCGCCATGCGCGGACGTCCTCCATCATTTCAACGGCGGCGTGACGACGGGCCCGCTGGTCAATTGCAGTCTCTTGGGGGGCTTTTGCGCCAAATGCAAAGGTCGCGATCAGTGGAACGAATATGACTAATCGTTGACCCCTTGCGTGACTACGGATGACAAATCGTATCAGAATCAGGGGGGTTATCCATCATGCCTGCCCATTTAGCCCCAACATACCTAGGGTGAAATGCTCACTTCATGCCAGATTTAACTTTACTTATGAGGATTTTCATGAGGAATTCGAACGACGGGGCCTTTGTATACGGCCGCACGAGATACCCAATGTTGAGCTCTTGACTGCTCAGGTGATGCGCGCCAGCGGAGTGTTGAAAACAACTAGAGGGAGATCGTAGTCACCACTCTCTTGGGAAGGAGATTCGATGGAACGCGTATTAACCTTAACGAAGCGGTTTGGGTTCTTGTTCTTAGCTTTCGGTCTGATGGTAGGGTCCAGCGCCCAGGCGCTCACCATTTCGGGCATAACGATCGCTCCGGGCGCTACCAATACCCTCGACGATGAGGTGAACGGCGGCGGCAGTTCCAACAACACGAGCGCGACCTCTATTATCACCTCGGGCGGTACCGTCGTGGATGCGGTCGCTGCCAGCGTGAGCGCGGAGACTCGCTATGCGTCGAACCTGTGGGCGGATGCCAGCTTCAGTCGCGTCAATGCCGTCACGACCAACTCGTATACCCTTTCGCTGAGCGTTAGCGCCGACGCGGGGACCCTTCTACGACATCGCCATCGATAGTCTCTTCCAGGGGGTCCTGGTGCGGGATGACGACGATTTCTTCGGTGACTCGGAGGCCAGCGTCAGCGCAGTCACGGTGTCCATCGACGGGATTGTGAGTGTTCCTCACTCGACGAGCGCGCAGTTGTTGGCCCTGGGCTTCTACGACGCCTCGCAGTCTTTTTCCGAGGCCGGCTCGAGTAGCCTCACGGGCCTGTCGGGCACCACCACCTTGAACTTCGTCGTGGACTGGACCTCGAGCGCCGACAACACTGGAGACGACGAGGCCGCGGTGTTGCTCGGCCTGGATGAGGCGGGTAGCCCCGTAAGCGGTGTCGTCGCGGGCGAATACGGCAACCTGTCTCCCTCCCGGGTGGCGGCCGACGACGGCCATTTCATCAACGTCAGCGCCACAGTGACCGCCATACCGGAGCCCGGCACACTGGTTCTGCTGGGGATGGGTCTCGCGGGCCTCGCAGCGCACAGGCGTCGAAGCTAGTCACCGCATCGGCTTGGCGTCCTGCCGGAGACGGCTCCAGCTCACGCTTCGGCCGACTCGGCAGCGGGCAAGTGAGGTGGCCACCAAAGCGACTTGACTACGCGTCTTGACTGCGGGTCGCCTCCGCAGCCGGGGTCGCAGCCGCGGTGGGTACCGGCACCGACACAGACACCGCCGTCGGAGTCTCGGGCGCTTGGGGCTGTTGGGCGGAATCGGACGAGCGGCTCTCGGCCCCGTACGCCATGAGCAAGCTGGCCGCCAGGATCCGGATGAATTGCGGTCCCCGTTTCCGGAGAACGGATGCGGGGTCTGATCGGTTTATCCGCCGGCGCCGGCGGGCGAGCCGGAGTCCCGTGAGGGTTAGGCCTCGTCGGTGCGCGAGACCTCGATTTTCTCTTCGCCGCTGATTGATTTCGGGCATGGCCCCGCCGGTCCCCCTTCGGACTGACTCTCACCGATCCAAGTTGGATCCGAGCCTAGAATACCATGGCCCGCAACGCGGACTCAAGGCGGGCATTCCCCCTTCCTTCTATCCGTTCCGCCAATCCGGGTGGAGCCCCAACTCGAGGCAGAGGGGCTGGGCGAGAACGACTTTTCCGTTGTGTTCCGCCGCGTGGATGCTGCTCTCCCACCACGCCACCTGCCGCCGCACAAGGCCTTTTCCCGCTCGTCCGGCGCGCCACTCCGGCGGACACCGAAAGCGACTGATGCGAGAGCTGTATCGGATGCTCGAGGCGTACCTATCGGGATATGTGACGCCTAACCTATAAGATGGGACGTTGTGTACGCGAGAGACCGTGACTAGAAGCCCAGCTGCTTCGCCATGTAATGCAGCATCGTCTCATCCGATCCGCCGCCGATGCTGATCAGGCGCGAGTCGACGAAGGCACGACCCGCCATGCTCTCCTTCATGTATCCGTACCCGCCATGGAATTGGATGCATTCGTCCGCGACCTGTCGGCAAACTCGCCCGCAGAACAACTTCGCCATCGTGATGAGATCCGTCGCGTCCTCGCCGGAAACGCGCTTTCGTACGCATGCTTGCGTCAGCTCTTTTGCGGCGGCGAGCTGGGTGAATAGCTCGACCATCTTGAATTGTGTGTTCTGCATCTTGGACAGTGGCTTTCCGAAGAGCACTCGTTCTTCTGCCCATCGTCGCGTCTCTTCCCAGAGAAACAAGGAACCAGCGATCGAGCTCACGCAGGCGACGAGCCGCTCGTCCTGAAACTGCACCATCTGCTGTTGGAACCCGCGGCCAATGTCGCCAATTGTATGCGCGACCGGGACGCGAACGTCCTCGAAGTAGAGCTGCCCCGTATCCGAACCCCAATTGCCGATCTTGTCGAGCAGGTCATATCGAAAGCCAGGGACATCCGTGGGAACGAGGATCTGGGAAAACCAGCCGTATCCCGCCTCCGGGTCGGTGACGGCCAGAAGGCAGAGCCAATCGGCGGTGGCAGCGTTCGTGATGTAGATCTTCGATCCGTTGATCACCCAGTCGTCGCCATCGCGGATCGCGCGTGTGCGGATTCCCGAAACATCAGAACCGGCATCCGGCTCCGTGACCGCGATTGCAGAGACCATCTCACCGGCAATTGCTGGCACGAGGAATTCTTGCTTCAAGTCTTCGCTTCCGAATTCTGCAAGTGACGGAGTTGCCATATCCGTATGGACGCTGATACCCATCGTGACGCCAGCGTTGTCCGATCGACCGATCTCTTCATACAGAACCGACGTATAGGACCAATCCAATCCGGCGCCCCCGTACTGGGGGTCGTAGCGAAGGCCTAACATCCCAAGATCGCCCATGTCCTTGAAGAGCGATTTGTCGAAGCGCCCCATCTCATCGAACTCGCGAGCACGCGGCCGCAGTTCCTGTTCTGTGAACTTTCGAGCAGTCTCGCGAAAAAGTTCATGCTCGGGAGAATTGAGTGGGTCTGCGAGCATGGTGTCTTCCTCTGGAAGGAATCGCGCCGACGGACGGGGCCGCGAATGCAAAGGTAATATTCGAATGCGACATTACCCCTTCCAGCCAAAGCTGCCAGCAGGGTCATTCATGACAGGAAGATGCCTCGGCCAGGATGAGCAGGCGATTCAGAGCCCGTCCGGCCCCGGATCGAGCTTGCGATGACATCTTCGGCCGGGTGCCAGATTCCCCCTCCGGCATCACAGCCAGAAGAGCGCCCGGGAAATACAAGCCGCGTTTTAGCCACCACCTACGCCGATCATTCTGACGACTCAGCCCGGCTGGGTTCCCTGAGGAATGACGTTAGGCGACGTGTTCGCGCTACACCCAGCGCTGAACGTAGTCGTTACGAACGGAGACGCCGGATGGCCGCCCGCTGCAAAGATTCAACGGATCACACAGCCTATGTCAATGCCGAGGACGGGGCATCCTCGGCGGATTGCCTTTCCGCTTGAAACCGAAATCCGCATAACGCACACTCACAAGATGTACGGCTAGACGCCAGCTAGAGTAGACGGCGCCGACTCGTGCACCAAACAAGCAACTTCACGAGTCCACATCAGTGTCGACCGAGCCAGGCGCGGCGAATTGACGATGAACTTTCTCGATTCATGATATACTTGGGTGTGCCCACGCAAGAATTCAATGCGGGCGTGCCGACAGCTACGTCGGGCCTGTTATCCCTCGGCTACATTCGAAGCCCGCTCGCAGACATGGTCTGGTTTCTCGCGCTGCCGCCGCTCGCGATTGCGATCGCATTCGTTTTCCACAACGCGCTTCCTTATATAGCCCAAGCCTCGATCGCCGTTTGGGTCACGGCACCGCATCACTACGCTGGCTGGGTGCGAGGCTATGGCCTCGATGAGGATTGGTCCCGCTGGAAGAGTCGTCTGATCCTGGGGCCGATCATACTAGTCCCTTCAATCGTACTCGGAACGGCATTCGTTCCGATCACCCTAGGCATTGTCTTCCTGCTCTGGGATCATCAACACAGCTTGATGCAACAATATGGCTTCGCAAGGATCTACGATTTCAAGGCGGACACCGGCGCACCGTCAACAGGACGTTTCGACTACTGGTTGAGCATCATTCTTTACGGGAACATGCTAGTCACGACACCACTTTGGTCAGAACTCTGGATCGCGGAGCTATACCGCTGGGACCTGGCGCCTCACGTTGAAACGATCCAACGAATCCAATCCACCAGCTGGGCGATTCTTGGCGCCTACGGGGTCATCTATGTCGCTCATCTGATCGCCAGCGGACTTCGCGGCGCTCGAATCAATCCGATGAAATACCTATTCCTGCTCTCGAGCTACGGGCTTTGGTATTTTGTGAGCTGGCAAGATTCTTTCCTTCTCTACCTGGTCGCACATCGAATCATGCATGGCGTGCAGTACATCTTAATGGTCTACTGGTACGTAGAGAGAAAGGCAGACCGAACGGACCATACGCCTCTGTTCCTATCCCACTTGACCTGGCCACGGTTCCTATTGCTCGGCGGCGCCTATGCGCTCGTCTTCCACCTCGTAACCGGGGGTAGCCTGTCGCTCCTGACCTTCGGCATGCTCGACTCGCTTCAAACCGACCCCGTCCTCCAATTCAGCCTCGAGAAGGCGACCGGCTTCTACGCGGCAACCGCGATCAGTGCAGCCGCTGCGTGTCACTACTACCTCGACTCCTATATCTGGAAGATTCGCGATCCTCAGATCCAGGAGGGTTTGTAAGTGCGATGGTTCCGCGCTCACAAAGTACTCCTCGCTATCTACATCGGCGGCCTCACACTTGCCGTCCTCGAATTGTATCTCCCACAGTTTCAGCACGACTACCTCACCAATTCTAAATCGCTCCTGCAGCCTGAGATCAATCTCGCCGACGTGAGCTCTAGGCTCTACCCGGATCGGGCCTACAGCTTCTACTATCGCGCGTTGCAGGCGGCATTATGCGTTCGTGGAACCGCGTCGCCGCCCGAGTGCCGAAACAGAGCCCCTGTCAAATCTCACGAAATTCGCGAACTGGTCGAGCGGTCACTCGCAACTGGGAATCGATCGATCGAGATGGCGATGTACAACTACGCAATCATTCTGCTCCAGGAACAGGCGTCTCATGAAGAAATTGATGCTGCCATCCACAACTGGCGTACGAACTACCCAAACTCAAATGAAGTCGATCCTCGAGAGATGCATCGACAGATGACTCAGGGGACGATCGCCGCCCGCCCAGAAGACAGGTTCCATGCCGAGAAAGTCGCCAGATAAACTGTTGTCATCACCCGCGCTGATACAGGAAGCTGGATTCTTTAGAGGGACGTAACAGTCAGCCCGTCGTCGTCCTACCCGGGATGGAGTGCAGGCGATGCCTCCACTGATCTCTTGGGCGGGGACCTCAAGCAACCGGGACATATGACCTACGGCTGGGCGTTGGGCCGAAACCATCGCGACTTTCGCAACTCGGTGCCCAGGGTCAGAGACTGGGTTCGAGGCATTTGGGAGGACGCCGATCAAGGTTCCACTCACCTCCATCGATACGAAATGCGATGGCGTCGTCGTGGCAAGCCAGCATCGACAAAGACAACAGCCATACCGATCACATCGATGTCAATACGACTCATCTGGAGCTGGGGTTCCCGCCGGAGGTCTTCGAGGTCCTGCAAGGAAGCGCGCGGAAGACTGATCCCGCGATCGACGCCTCTCGGTCTCACACCAATCAGCGACAACCAATACAATCGCCTGCGTGAGACCTCACGTTTCTGCCGATTCTCGGCTCATTGTGGTGCAGGGCGACCAGGATCCCCTCAAATTGGGCTCAGGTGCTGGACGATCCCGATTGGCCGTGCCATATTGGTCCGACCAAATCTCCAGCGCGCCCCAGCCGGAGCCCCAACCCATGTCCTTTCCGTCTCAGGAAGCGTCTATCGCGTCTAATCTGCGCGATGACATCCTACGCGGCCACTACCGCTGTGGCGAACGACTGCCCTCCGAACGGGATCTCGCCCAGCGCTTTGGCGTGCATCGCAGCACTGTTCGAGAAGCCTTCAAGCGTCTGGCCCAGCTCGGCGTCGCGACGATTCATCCGGGTGGCGCGCGGGTGGCGCCCATCGAAGAGGCGAGCCTCGACGTCGTAGAACATCTGTTGGCCCTGGACGGTTCGCCGGACCCCGAAATCCTCGACCAGGCACTCGAAGCCATGAGCGGCTTCCGCGCGATGGCTGCACGACTCGGGACGGAACGCGCAACGATCGAACAGCGCGCGCACATGCTCGAGATTCTCGAAACGATGATGCGCACCGCCGAACGCGGCGATAACGCCGATGCCAAACTCATCTCCGAGCTCGGAAATTGTTTGGTCGAAGCGAGTGGCAACATCATCCTCAAGCTCATGCGAAACGGCTTGCAGCCGCATGGGGATCTCGAGGCCGAGGCGAAGTTCATGCGAGGTGCAGAGCCGAACAATGCGGAAGTTGAACCCCTGCTCTGGCGGCTATCCCATGCGATCGAGAATGTTGATGGCGCGACCGCATCAGAGGCCGTCTACCTGCTCTCTTGTCTGTTTCGCCGAAGTGTGAGAGAGCAGACGAGCGAAAGACAAACCGAGCCAAGGCTCGACAGTGAACCCGGGGCTCGTTCGGCTCAGGGAGAGGTTCAGTCATGAACATGTCACAGAAACTATGGGTTCCACTGCTGATCGCGGGAATCTCGAGCCTGGGCGCCTTCGTCATCGTCACGACTGCGCCGAGTGTTGAATACAACGAGCCGGAGCGCACCATCCCGACGGTGAGAACGATTCCCGCTCAAACCGAGACGCTTCGCTATCGCGTCCGTTCACAGGGAACCGTATCGCCGCGAAACGAAGCCGATCTCGTATCCGAGCTCTCGGGTCGGGTTGTCTGGATCGCGCCGTCATTGGTCCCGGGCGGTTTCTTCAAGGCGGGCGATCCTCTACTTCGTCTCGAAAGGCGAGACTTCGAGCTTTCGGTGAAGCGACAGCGCGCAAGCCTGAAGCGAGCGACGAGTGAACTCGAATTTGCCGCCTCGGAACTCGCACGTCAGCAAGGCCTTGCCGATGCCGGTGTTGCCAGTGCATCCCAGCTCAGCAATGCACGTCGTGCAGCGGGCGTCGCGGAGGCCAACGAAACAGACGCGCGGGCAGCACTCGAACAAGCCAGCCGAGATCTCAATCGCACTGAATTGCGCGCACCCTTCGATGGACGGGTTCGGGACAAACAGGTCGATACCGGTCAGTACGTCGCCCGGGGCTACGCCTTCGCGAAGGTCTACGCGACGGATTACGTCGAAATCCGACTTCCGATTCCTGACAAACAACTGGCCTTTCTTGATCTGCCCGATCCACGCCGGTCCGGCGTCGACATGACAATGAAAAGCCCCGTCGTTCGACTGAGTTCGATCTTCGCTGGGAAACGACATGAATGGACGGGGCGTATCGTGCGCACCGAGGGCGAGATCGACTCCCGAAGTCGGATGATCAACGTCGTCGCGCGCGTAGAGAAGCCCTACGCAGAGAGCGATGTCGAGAATCGCCCACCACTCGCCGTGGGCCTCTTCGTCGAAGCTGAAATCATCGGCCCGGAAGTAAATGACGTCATCGTCATCCCACGTTATGCGATGCGCGACAATTCGAGCGTATTGATCGTCGACGCAGAAAGTCGTCTCCGAGCGAGGAAACTCAGCGTGCTTCGAATCGAACGCGACGACGTACTGGTCAAGGGGCCACTCGCTCCGGGTGAAAAGATCTGCGTTTCACCGCTTCAAGTTGTTGTCGAGGGGATGCTCGTCCAGACCGTCGAAGAAGTCGCAAACCTCCCAGATCGAGCCAACGATTCATGAATCGCGCGATTGCATGGTTCGTTGACAATCCCGTTGCCGCGAACTTGATGATGCTGGTCATGGTGGTCGGCGGCGTTCTCATCATGACCGGGCTTCAGCAAGAGGAATTTCCAGCGATCGAGCTCGAGGTCGTCCAGGTCAGCGTCGAGTATCGCGGCGCGTCGCCTGAAGAAGTGGAACAATCGATCTGCCTGCGGATCGAAGAAGCCATCGAGGGGACACCTGATCTCGACCGAATCAACACCATCGCGGTCGAAGGCGCGTGTGTCGTAACGGCGGAGCTGGTCATCGGCTCGGACGTCTCGGCGGCGACCAGTGAAATCGAAAACCGAATCGATTCGATCGACTCGTTTCCCGTTGAAGCGGAGAAACCCTCGGTTTCGAAGATGGATTTCCGACGAGGTGTGCTGAAGCTCGCCATCTCCGGTCAACTCGACGAACGCGACCTCAAGACTCTGGGACAGCGTGCGCGGGATGAAATCGCCGCTCTCACCGAAGTTTCCCAGGCCATTCTGCAATACGACCGACCTTACGAAGTCTCGATCGAAGTCTCCGAGGAAACGCTTCGGCGGCACGGTATCGACCTCGGAACGGTGGCGACGGCGGTGAGAAACGCTTCGCTCGACCTACCCGGCGGATCCGTCAAGACCGGCGGCGGCGAGATCCTCTTGCGCACAAAGGGTCAGGCCTACAGTGGAATCGAATTCGAGCGCATCGTCGTACTGACTCGAAATGACGGAACGCTTGTTCGACTCGGCGACATCGGACACGTCATCGACGGCTTCGAAGACACCGAACTACGCGGCCGCTTCAATGGCGACCCGAGTGTCGTCATCAAGGTTCAGTTGATCGGCGAGGAAGACGTGCTCGACGCCGCGAGGGCCATCAAGGCATGGGTGCCAGGCTTCCGAGCCAGCTTGCCCGAAGGCGTCTCGGTCACAATCTTCAACGACGAGTCGATGGATCTCTTGACTCGCCTCAGCGTTCTTCGCCGCAACGGAATTGGCGGCCTGACACTCGTGCTGATCATCTTGACACTTTTCCTGCGCTTTCGACTCGCGATGTGGGTCGCCGCCGGCGTACCGATTTCGTTCCTTGGTGCGATGATGTTATTCCCGGTCTTCGGACTCACGATCAGCACGATGACGGTCATGGCTCTGATTCTCGTTCTTGGAATTCTGGTCGACGATGCGATCGTGATCGGCGAGAGCGTGCACAGCTTCGAAGAGAAGTTGGGCGACCAGATTCAGGCCGCAAAGCTTGGAACGCAAGCGGTCTACATCCCGGTTTTCTTCGGTGTCATGACGAGCATGGCCGCCTTTCTACCAATCATTCTCGTCCCCGGGCGAATGGGCGGATTCTTTGGTGTCATCGGAGTTACAGCGATCATCTGCCTCGTTTTTTCCCTCATCGAGTCTCAATTGATCCTTCCCGCACACCTCGCACATCGCAACACGACATCGAAGAGAAAAACACCAAGCCCTTTTTCCATACGTTGGAAGGCATTCCAGAAAATCATGATCGACTGGCTGGATAGACTCGGGAGCGTTCACTACCGGAGACTGCTCGAGTTCGCGATTGAGTGGCGCTATGCGGTGATCGTTGGCGCCGTCGGAGTGCTCGTCCTCTCGGGCGCCATGATGCAGAGCGGTCGCCTCCGCTATCAGTTTTTCCCTCAGGTCGAAGGCAACGTCGCATTCGCGACACTCACGATGCAGAGCGGCGTGCCGCTCGTGCGAACGGAGCTGGCTGTTTCACAGATCCAGGCCGCCGCGGATCAACTGCAAGCAGAGCTCGACGAAGAAAGCCCCGGTCAGTCAGTCGTCGTGCATACGTTCGGCTCGATCGGTGAGCAGCTCGGTCGAGACGGGCCCGGTGGAGGAGAAAAACTGGGTGGTTCACACATTGCCGAGGTGGGCCTCGAATTGGTTCCCAGCGAACAGCGCAAAGTCACGATGGAGGAAGTGTTGGTTCGCTGGCGCGAACTGACTGGACCGGTTCCGGATGCGGTCGAGCTGGTCTTCGGGTCGGATGCATTCTCCGCCGGTGACCCCATTGAAATCGAACTCTACGGGACCGGCGATGTCGAAGAGCTGACCCAAGCTTCGGCGATGGTCAAGCAGTTCCTTTCAACACTTGTTGGTGTTTCAGACGTGACCGATTCATTTCGCGCCGGAAAGCAGGAGGTTCAGCTCTCGGTTCGCGATAGTGCCCTGCCACTCGGGATCACGCAGATCGATCTAGCGCGCCAAGTCAGACAGGCCTTCTACGGCGAAGAGGCTCAGAGGGTTCAGAGAGGACGCGACGACGTTCGCGTCATGGTTCGCTATCCCCAGTCTGAACGGCGTTCGCTTGGCTCACTCGAGGACATGCGAATTCGAACCCGCGACGGCGTCGAAGTCCCCTTCTCCGCGATTGCGGATGCCGAGATCACCCGTGGCTTCGCGAGCATTCGACGAACCGATCGCACGCGAGTCGTCACCGTAACCGCAAATGTGGATCGGACCGTCACGACGCCCGATCGGATCATGACAGCGTTCAGGCAGTGGTATCCCAATTTCGAAGTCGCCTTCCCGAAGGTTTCGAATCGCATGGGTGGCGAGCAGAAAGAGCAGGCCGAGGCGGCCGGCGGGATCATCAAGTATTTCGGAATGGCACTCATGATCATCTACGTCCTGCTCGCCATTCCGCTTCGATCCTATACCCAACCCTTCATCATCATGAGCGTGATCCCCTTCGGCACAGTCGGGGCGATCTTCGGGCACATGGTATTGGGTTGGGATCTCGTCTTCTTCTCGGTTCTCGGTATCCTGGCGCTGGCTGGTGTCGTCGTGAATGCATCGCTCGTCATGGTGCATAGTATCAATGGCTGTCGGGACGAAGGACTCTCGCTCCAAGAGGCCGTGCGGACAGCCGCCATCAATCGATTTCGGCCAATCGTCTTGACGACGGCAACGACTTTCTTCGGACTCCTACCGCTGATGGCCGAAAAGGCTGTGGCAGCGATGCCGATGGTGCCGATGGCGATCTCCCTTGGCTTCGGTGTCCTTTACGCATCAATCATGACGCTCTTTCTGGTTCCCGTCGGATATCTGGTGCTGGAGGATCTCGCCACACTGAGAAATCGTGTCATGCAGCGTTCCGAGGACATCCATTCGAGCGGCAATACAATTGAGGCGTAAGCTCTTCGCATGTCATCTCGCAGCAGCGTCGTCTCTTGAATCGCTCACACGATGCCGGATGGTCTCTGGTGGGAGGACCTCGAAACCAATTTCGCACAGCGAGCTGAGGGCTTCGAACTCGAAACACGTGATTGGCTACGCATAAAGGCCACCGCGGTCGGCGACATCGCGCTCCGAATAGCCGGAGCGGAGCCAGCATGCTCGGACTCTTCGCCCTTCCCGCCAGTTTGATGCCGCGACCCGTCGGTCGCTATGGGCGGCTGGCGAGCGTCGAAGGTCGGCTCCAGCTCGCGATTCAAACTGTTCCCGTAGCCAGTCCCTTCGATCTGATTCTCGAGTGGCAGCCGACCTGGATTATTTTGAATCGCGACCTCGATACCTACTTCCGTGAACTGGGCAGTGCCATCTTGCCCGCCGCATCATTGCTTCGCAGCGACAACTCGAGGATGTCACCATCAGTTTCACTGGCATCACCCAGAGCATCACGACGCGCGTAGCCCCGCAGCTGAGTCTTGGTCATGTAAACGGCAAGCTCCGGCTTCGCCACGATCTTCTCCGCAAGCGCACTGACCGCGGCATCAAGTTCTTCCTCGGGCACCACGCGATTAACCATTCCCCAGGACTCGGCCTTCGCCGCCGGAATATCTTCGCAGAGCAGCAGAACTTCCCGCGCACGCGCCGCCCCAATCTCATGAATCAAGCGTGGAGCGGCCCCCCACGTAAGCGGAATCCCCAGATCGACTTCGGGCACACGCAAAAGTGACGATTCCGTCGCAACCCGAAAGTCGCAAGCCAGCGAGAAACAACATCCTCCACCGACCGCATGACCATGAATCCGTGCAATCGTCACGACATCGCAATCCTCAATCGCCTGACACGCGCGTCGTCCCAACTGGCCTAGCCAGCGCCGCTCGCGGTCGCTGCTGGGAGTACCGACCTGCTGTTCGGGCTCCGGCGGCTTGCGATCCATCCCGGCACAAAAACTGCGACCCCGACCACCGAGGATCACCACGCGCGTATCGAAGTCCCTCTCGAGAGAAGAAAAGAGATCGCCAATCTCCATCAACATCACAGGCGAAATCGCATTGAGCCGATGGGGCCTATTCAGCCAGACGTGCATGATCGGGCCCTGCTGATCAATCTCGAGACTTTTAAATTTCATGACCAGAGAATAGAAGGATCACCTATTCGGATCCAGACATCGTCAATCGGCGGAATCCGCGACGTGTCGACACAAATGATGGATTCGCGTTCGAGAGATTCAATGAACGCGTCGTTGATATCGAGTAGACACCTGATTTCACTGCGCTTGAAAGTGACGTGAATCGGATCGCGTCCGTCGATTCTCAAGTCGGCTTGATTCCCAGTGATCACGTCGATGAAGTCGACCGCGAACTCGGCTTCTGCTCGCTTTGAAGAAGACGGATTCGCGCACGGAAGGCCTATTGGTGCCCCATCAAGCACACGCAGCGACTCAAGATCTTCCTGCCGCGCGATGCACACTTTTCCGACTACGGAAGTGCGGAAACCGACCACGAGGACGTTATACGAAATCGACTCAACGCCCAGAAGGAATTCTGACGTCTACCCCCGGCGCTTCTGTGTCGCGATCCCGGCAAGCCCAAGTCCCAACAGAAGAGCGGTCGTCGGCTCGGGAACCGCAGCACCCGAACCATTCACGTTGAGCACGATCGTATCGATGAGCAAACTGGCGATCGTCTGTGAGAGATAGAAACCCGTAATGTTGTCGAAACCCGTGATCGCTCGTGTGAAATACGTTGCGTACGGAAGGTCGAAGTCGTCGATCCCGAACTGAGTCCATTGGCTCTCGAGATCACTCACTGTCGGATCAAAGGACGTACTCAGCAAAAGTTGGGCATCCTCGGAACCAGTCGCCCAGTTGGCGCGCTGCAACTGAGCAACCGTCGACTCTCGTTCCCGAATCGAGTAGTCGATCGAAAGGACATCGAAGCTCGACCCACTTTCGAGGGAAATGAAGAGTCCCTGCAAGTCCGAAGTCCATGCGTGCATCCTTTCGACGCGACCGTCAAGCCGGCCACTGAAATTCGGCTGTATGTGAGTATGGCCCTGAATGGAGACCGCGCCGGGCGTTCCGACATCCCGTGCCCAAAACCCAGCGGAGCGAATCCCATTATTTTCGACCCAGTCCTTGGGTGCAAAAGCTTGGCCGCCGGGGGCAAGCGTCGGGTAGTAGGCTCCGTCGTCAAAAGTCAGCGTCATCTGCGTCGCGGACGCGGCGCCAGACGCAAGCACGAGCAGGCCGATGATCGCGATTCCAATCGCGCGCGCCTGTCGTTCGAATTCCCGTGTGTTCATCGATAATCTCAACAAGGTCAACTCCACCGCATGCGTTTTGGCTGGATGCTCAAGCACGCTGTATTCCAGTCCGTTCTCTGCGTTCGATGTCTCCGCTGGCCCTCTGTCAAAAAACATCAGACCAAGACAAACTTCATTAATTCCCTTCAGATTCAGACACTTACGGAACAGAATTCCGGAGGGAGGGCTTGGGACACACGCGCTTTCCACATATCGGAACCTGAGCACCAATCACCCTTTGCATGAGAGTCGTCGCCACTGAGGATTAGTGTCAGTCAATTTGGTCCATGCACGACGAAGCCCCCGGCGGGAGTCCACGCGGGCGCAGCGACTTCATGATTGGGCAGGATTCGGGGCGGGGCCGGGGCGATGCCAGCCGAGATGGGCGCCTAGCGCTGGGGTCCGCCCTGGGTGCCCGGCCAGCGCGATCCACCAATGGTGTCCACGAAGGGCCAGAACCCATCGGGGTTGAGGGGCCCTTCGAGCGTGATGTCCCGGGCAGTGGGCTGAGCCGTTGAGAGATAGGCCGAGGCCTCCCCTTCCATAGGCAGAAGCTTCGCAATGGGATCCCAAGGACTGTCGAGCAATCGAAGTTCGCCATCGAGCGTCTCGCGATAGACGGGTTGATAGGCGGAATGCACTCTTACTACATGAGGCGGAAAGTCGTATGCCTTCTCCACACCACCGACCGCCCTCGAAACCTTGATCCACCATTCCGTTTCGACTTGCGATTCCGGCAGGGGAGCGGCACCGGCCTGATTTCCATCGAATTCGAGAAACGTGTACCCCTGGTGGATACAGCGCGCGCGCACCCGCCCGCCCAATCGGTAGTACTCGACTTCACATGGAAATTTTGGCTGCCCGTTCATGTCGCGACTGATGAAGATCGCCGACTCCTGATCGATGCCGTAGCCAAGTGTGTAAAGGCCTTTCTCTCCTGCGTAATCGGCATCGACCGTGACCACTATGCCAAACTCCGGCTCGTCCGGAACCGGATAGCAGTAAATCGATAGATGGACATTCGCCTCGGCGGAAGGACTGATACCGGGGGGAAGCAAGGCAGCGATCGAAGCGGGGCGGGTTGGATAATCGATCTTCAGAATCGGCCAGCCAGCGATGTCGCCTGCATTGATCTTCAAAACGTTCGTGTCGAAAGTCATGGGGAGTTCTCCTGTTTGACCCATCGCGGACCGCAGTCCATCGCGTCTAGGTCTTTCAAGTGGGGTCTTCCTGAAACCAACATCGCTTGGGTCCGATTCGCTCGACCAATGGCGCGAGTTTCTCCACATCGAAACCGTAGAACTTCGCCGCATTCCCGCCTAACATCGCAGCGATATCCTGCTCGGGGAGTCCTCGAAACGTGTCGACCATGATTTTCCGGGTGATCGGCCAGGTTCCTTCTGGATGGGGGTAGTCGGTGCCCCACATGATCGTCTCGAGCCCGATCTCGTGCCGAAGCTCGGCTTCCCTCCGTGACATGGCTGAACTGCCAACACGAATATTCCGCCTGAAATACTCGCTCGGCTTCATCTTCAGATGCTTTCGGTAGCCGGTTCCAAGCTTGGCCGTAAAATGATGCTCGGCGTATCGATGATCCATCAACTGGAGAAGCTCGGGAACCCAGATCGTGCTGCCTTCGGTGACGACCGTTTTGAGCCTTGGATGGCGCTCGAAGACTCCGGCCCAGATCATGAAGACGAGAGGGCGCGTGAGCCACCACGCCACTTCCGTCACATAGATGCCTAGGGCACCCGGCATCTCCGGAGCCGGGTCATCGCTCGCCTGAGGACCGAAGAGCGCGGAACCAAAATATTCCTGCATGGGCGCAGCACCCGAATGGAAGTGGATGACCATTTCGTTGTCTTCGCATGCGGCCCAGAGTGGCTCGTATTTCGGAGCATGATTCCGCCGAGCCCATTTTTCCGAGCCCATTCAATCTCCTGGACCGCGTCATCGATCCCCCAGAAAGGGGGAACCAGGGCGAGGCCAAGACGTCGCTCCGGAGCCATCGCCACGAACTCGGACAGCCACCGATTGTGCGCACGCGCTCCCGCCCATTGCAGTTCCGGAACGGCACCCGCCGGCATCAGTCCCAGATCACCACCGAAGGGAGGAGAATTTTGTTCCGTGAGTCCATCAACGAAGAGGATCTCCGCGGCCACGCCATCGGCGTCCAGAACCTCCAGGCGTCGATCGGAGTCCCATGCTCCAGCCAAGCCCCAGGCCTTGTCTTCCGCCCATTTTAGGCTTTCGGCCGCCATTTCGAGTCGCTTGCCCGCCTCAGCGAGTGCCCGCATTCGTGTGGCGTGTTGAACATCGAATTCGTCGCGAAACTGCGGATCGAGATATTCGCGATAGACCTCGGGGCGGGGCCCGGCATGCCCGTCGGACGAAATCACCATGTAACGCTCCGCTCTCATCTCTCCCAACCTAGCACTCCTCCCCGCCTAACGAATAGATTCTTCATTGCGTTCGATTCGCAGTGAAGGTCTCAGCCAAGAACCGACCTGCCGCCGCTGCGCGGGCTCGCAGGGGGTAGTCGTCGAAATGAACCCAGCTGAGAAACATCGAATACCAGGTTCCCACGACGACCTCGAGCAGGGTGTCCAGATCGACGTCTTTTCGGAAGTCACCCGTGCTGCGCCCCTCCTCAATAAATCGCCGAAAGGCCGAACGGATTCGCTGATCATTGCTCACAGCGGTTTCCGAGAAGCTGAGCGCCATCATTGCGTCCAGTAACTCTCGAGCCTGGGGACCGAGGGCCTCGGTCTGCTCGGCCGTCTGTTCGAAGAGCGTGATCAAATGATCTCTAAACGATCCCGGACCCTTACTGAGTTCCTCGACGTCGCGAAAGAGATCGTGGAGTGCCGCCTCCGCGACCTCACGCAACACATCGAGCTTGGTCGGAAAATGATTGAAGAACGTTCCATAGGCGATGTCCGCGCGCTCTGCGATGGTGGTGACCGTCGTCGCCTCGTAGCCGTCTGTCTCAAAGAGCAGCAGCGCGGTCTCGACGATTCGCTGTCTAATCTCCAGACGGCGGCGTTCACGACGACTCGGCTCGGGCATGGCGCGTCAAGCCTCCCCACGAATGCTGGCAAGCGTTGGACCGATTCTCTCCGCCGTCTTCGTGAGCTGTTCGGAATCGAAGCCGTAAACCTCGGTTGCGTTACCGCCAAGAATCGAGCGTATTTCTTCTTCGGGATAGTCTCCGAAGGTCTTGCGAAGAGCTTCCATCGTATTCGGCCATGTTCCTTCAATATGCGGATAATCCGATCCCCACATGAGCTTGTCGACGCCGATCTCGTAGCGATCTTTGCCTTCATGATCTGGCAGGAAGGATGCGCCCAAATAACATTGCCTCTGGAAATATTCGGACGGCCGAAGCGAAAGGTCCTTCGTGAAGTGTTTGAAAATCTGAAGATCGGCCTTGAACTCCAACACCCTCAGTGTTTCGAGAATCCATGAACAGCCCGTTTCCGTCAGAATATATTTGAGATTGGGATGCCGTTCGAAGGCCCCGGACCAGAGCAGCGCGGTAAAGGGACGATGAGCCCACATATCCACTTCGCTGATGTACATGGCCACCGCTGCGGTGCCGTCACCGTAATCGGGCGACCAGCCAGAATGGGATTGGAGCGGCATCTCGAGTTCTTCGCAGACCGCCCAGAGCGGCGCATAACGTGAGTCGTGGTAGTAGGGATGATCTCCCGTGCTCGTCGGAAGAAGAACACCGCCCCATAGACCCGCCTCTTTCGCATCACGCACGGTCTCGATCGCGATCGCGATGTCGTCGACGTTGATGAGAGCAACGCCGGCATGTCGCCCCGGATTTCGGGAGCAGAAATCCGCCAACCAGCGGTTATAGGCGCGGATCCCTTCGAGGTTATGCTCGGGAGAAACAGGATGCCGATACTGCAGAAGTCCCGCACCAAAAGGCGCCATCTGGGGAAAGACGACCTCCGCCACGATCCCGTCGTCATCGAGTTCCCGGACCCGGGTCGTCGCGTCGAATTCGCCTCTGCGCGGCGCGAAGGGACTGGTCTCATCGCTGAGCATGGCGAGAATCTCATCGTCGCCGAGCTGCGTACTCGGATCTGAGATGGCCTTGAGTCGTCCACCACCCTGCCCCGCCTCGGACGAGAACGTGTCGACGGATTCCTGATCAAAGAAAGTACCTGCGCGCGAAACCATTTCCCGCGCGTAAGAGAGCCACCAATCGGCGGAGGCTTCGCGGTATTTTTTCGGCATGAGTTCTTCGTAGGTCGCGGGCAGCGCGCCTGCATGACAATCCGAACTAATGACAAGAACCCTGGACATGGATCAGCCCTTTCCCCAACGATAGACGCGCACCTATGTCAGTCCCATATGCTGCAATTCGATCGGACATTCACCGCGCGCCAATTTCTCAGCGCGCTCGGTGAGCGTTGCCTGCATCGATTCGCGACCGATCATGATCACGAAGTCTTCATTGCGTATTCCCGTGAGGGCGAACTGTGCCAGTTCGTCAAGATCCTGCACAGGAAGGTCGAAGCCCGCCTTTTGTGCACCTTCCATGAAGGCATCGAAGGTCGTCTCCTGCTCCGCATCAACGGCTTGCTTTCGATTCAGGTCTTTCGGACGATTGCGCTTCGTCGTCCAAATCCCGGTATTGAGCATCCCGCCCGACGGATAGAAAATTCCAGCGCGAAGTCGTGTATCACGCCCGATGAGTTGTGCCGCCAGGCACTCGGTCATGATCGAGACCGCTGCTTTGCTCGATGCGTAGACGACTTGTTGCGCCAGCGGCGAGATGCCCCCGTCGCCGGAGGACGTATTCATGACGAATCCCTCTTCGCCCGACGCAATCATCCGGGGCACGAAGGCCTGCACGCCGTGCGCAACGCCCATGACATTCACGCCATGGACCCAGCGAAAGTCCGCCGACTCCGTATTCCAGAGATCGAGATTCGGCGCGGCCACCCCTGCGTTGTTGCAGAGCAGATGACAGGCGCCATGCGTCTCGAAGACGCGGTCGGCGAGCGCCTCAACCGAAGCCGGATTCGAGACATCGGTCACCACCCCGATCACGTTGGCGGCGCTTCCGCCGATCTCCCCGACCGTCGCTTCGAGGGCGGGCTTCTCCACATCGGCAATCACGACCTTCATCCCTTCGCCAAGCAGCGCTTTAGCCAGGGCCTTTCCGATTCCGCTGGCGCCGCCGGTGACCACGGCGACGCGGTTCTCAAAGTCCTGCATGCGAGCCCCTTCCAAATCCGTCTTGATTTCAATTCAGAAAACACGATAGCGGTCAAATGTTGACTTGAGTATATATTTTTGAATAAATCTCCCCCACCAGTCCCGAATGGCATGTTCGAACGCGCGGGACGGTCTGGTCAGCCCCCCGCACTGGTACCACTCTGAGTGAGCCTTTTCGAACGCGACAGGAGGCGCGGATGAAGCGAGCACGCTTCTCAGAGGAACAGATCATCGGGATCTTGAAGGCTGCAGAAGCAGTCGGGAACATTCGGCAAGCTTGCCGCGAGAACAACATTACGGAGCAGACGTTCTACCGCTGGCGTAGGAAGTTCGGCCTGGCGCGCATTCGGCATATGCCCGTGATCGACGAAGATGGTCCTGTAATCGGTCTGATCAGCAAGCGCGTTCTATTTCAAGGAGCACTCGCCCGGGCACTCGGATACGGTGAATTCGCGCAGAAGAAGCGACTCGGAATCATGCGATTAAAATAAGTCATGACGACTAACGTCCTCATCATTCCCCCATCGACAGCTTTGATCGAGGCCGCAACCCTCATGATTGACCGCAAGATTGGGTGTTTGGTCGTCGTCGATCAGAAAAAGCGCGTGGACATTCTCACCGAGAGTGGTTTCGTAAAACTTGCGGTCGCGACGGCTACGAACGGAAATGGACGTCCAAAGTGATCGCGCGAGGCGTCGAGCGCAATACGGGCCTGCCCACTCTGGCGTCATTGAAAGGCAATCAAGAGGCTGGCTCGCTCGGCAACGATGAGCAGACAACGCTTCGGAGGACGGCTTTGATCACATCCCGGCAGAAATCTGAATTCAAATCCTTCGTGGGGGCAGCGTCTGGCTACTCGCGCTCCGCGGCCCAGATGCACCGGAAATTCGCGCGATCAACTTTTCCATCTCGAGACGACCTGAGTCAGCGCGTCCGAGAACAGCGCCCATCATGACGAATCTGATCTACGGATCCTTGATCTTTCTAAAACCACAGGCGGATCGCCTGCTCTATAGTCGGTCGAGGAGGAGGAACTATGAAAATCGCAAGGCTCAGCCTCGTCGTAGGATTGCTATTTGCCCTGACCGGATGTTCGACAATCGCCGGAATGGTCATCAAACTCGATGATGGCGAGAAGAATTGGATCATCGTGGACGACGCGACTCGCGACGGAGCGAACTTTACCTTTTCCGAAGTCCACATCGACGGAAACGGTTGGCTTGTCATGCATCCCTTCGAAGATGGAAAACCCAATGGCGACATCTACGTGGGCGCGACCTACGTCGAGGACGGTGACAACCGCACGGTCGACATCATGTTGGACCACGAACCCGCACCCGGTGACATGTATATCGTCATGCTCCATCGTGATGTCAATGAGAACCAGGTCTTTGACTTCGTCTTCGTTGATGCCGTAAACGTGATGGACAAGGCCGTATTCGAAGGCCGCACCATGATTGCACACGCGATCGCGGCGCCCTGATCTCCGAAAACAGACCGAACACCTCGACCGTTCGCAACGTTGGTAGACACCCGCCGTGTTCATCGCGGGAAAGTGAGGGGAAGCAAGACATGGCCGTTTCCTGCCCGATCGATTTCGACGCTCGAGCCCTTCGAGTAGAGGTCAGCAAGATCTATAGTCGCGTCGCAACGGAACCCGATGCCGAGTTCCACTTTCATCGCGGCCCGGACTACGCGGCGCGCCTGCTCGGCTACGACCGGGAACAACTGGCAGGCCTTCCCGAAAGAAGCACATCCTCGTTTGCCGGTGTCTCGAATCCACTCGCCATCGACGATATCCGAGCCGGAGAGCGGATACTCGACATCGGCTGCGGAGCGGGGATGGATCTCCTGCTCGCGGCCTTGCGCGTTGGACCAACGGGACAAGCGATCGGTGTCGACATGACGCCAGAGATGCTCGAGAGCACTCGTCAATCCGCCGAAGATCTGGGCTTGCCAAACGTCCACCTCAAATTCGGCGATGCCGAAGACCTCCCTCTGGATGAAGAGTCTATCGACGTGGTCATCTCCAACGGTGTTCTCAACCTGACGACCGACAAGGAAAAGGCATTCTCCGAAATCGCTCGGGTGTTGAAGCCAGGTGGCCGGCTACTGCTAGGTGATATCGCCGTCGCCGAGGAGCTCTCCCTCGACATCCGAAACGACATCGATCTCTGGACGGGTTGAATTGGCGGTGCTCTGCCGGAGGCAGAGCTCGTTACGCTTCTAGGCCAGGTTGGATTTTTGAATACGAGTGTCGTCGAACGTTTCGATTGTTTCTCAGGCACATCGAAGGACGGCGTCGCGAAAAAGTTCGGCGTGCGGGGCGTAAACGTCTTCGCACTGCGTGAGTAATGCGGTGAGTAGTGCGGTGAGTAGTGCGGCATCACAGCATAGATTGAGAGGCAGAGTTTCGTACGCCTACCGATTGCAGACCACCTGAGCCACGATTGGCTCGTCACGACCCTCGCGCCAGACTTCGACCTGCTCGATGTCTGGCGCTATCCCATCGCAATCGCAATTGCGATGGATCGATCTCAAATTCACATTGGTCGCCCTAGCTGGGCGTCTACGTCAAGACGCGAGGCCGTCTGGGACGTTTCTACATAAGCCTGATCAGCCCATTTCGTCACTACATCGTCTATCCCGCCATGATGCGCGCGGCCCAGAAGGGCTGGCCCCGATATCGAGAATCGATCTAGCCGACTGTTAGGCGCCGGGTTTCGATGGGATCTCGGAATAGCCTTGATTCTGCAGGTCCGCCCACTGCACGACCTCTGCGACCGGCGTTTCCACCGAACCCTCCGCCAGAAAGAACCGCCAAAAGACCAACCCGAACGCGTTGCCCTCGGTATCGAGCCAATTTGGCAAACCCGGATCTTGATGGGCGAGAACCATCCGGAAGCAACCATCGTCGTCGAGCTTCGTTTGTTTTCGATTGAGCGAGACACCGCGGTTGATGTAGTCAAAAGTCTGTTGAAAGCGGTTCCAGAGACAGACATTGGCAAATCGGCAATCAGGCCAGCGGCCAGTCATGACGAGCGCCTCGTCGGGCCCGATCAAAAAGGGCGCCATGGAGTAGTGTGCGTCCGCCGCGGCCAGCCCGAAGTTTCCAGGCGTTACGGGGACTGGAAAGACATTCGGCACGACCGACATAAAGGGCGGCATCTCGTCGCCCGCCAACTGCGGCATCTCGAGAGTCCGCGTTCGCACCGCATTGCAGACACGACGAATGCCCGCGCTCACCTCTTCGTCACGAAGAGGTTCCGGTGTAGCGAAATCGCTCAAGCATTCGATTTTCATCCGCGGCTCGCACCCGGGATCGAGCGCTGCCGGACTCTCGAGTTCGAAATAGTGTCGCGTCGTCACCCGCGAAGCATTTTTCCCCAGCGCCAGCCAATTCCTCTCGCGGGGCGCACCTCCGAGGTAGACAGAGAAAAGTCCATCTCGGTCCACATCGATCTCAGTGTCGTTGATGACACCATCGGTCGCCTTCGGAAGATGTCCGTCTTCCGCGCCTTTCTCGATCGACATGGAAAAATACACAGCATCGTTCATATTTCCCCGCACCACATACGCATAACGCGAATCGATCGGTGCATCAAAATAGATGGCGTCGGGATTGTCGCCGGTAAGCTTTCGGCTCGGCGTGACGATGCGACGAAATCCTGGGGTACGCGTGTCTTGTTCGAAATAGCCAACAAGACCCGCTTCGAGAATATGCATGAGGCCACGATGAGAACCGGCAACGTCCTCCGCTGTCCCGAGATTTCTCTCTTCGCTGCACCACCGCTCATCGACCTCCTTCAATAGGTCGATTAACTCGTGGAGGGCGATGCGACTCTGGGATTGGATTGCCATATCGACGATTCCTCGGCACTACGATGAGAGCAAAGGATAGAGACTCCCTGCCGCTGACAAAATATATGCTGATCGGCCCTGCCTCGTCGGTCTAGACGGGCCTGACGGTTTAGTCGAGTTCGATGCTTCCTTTCACGTGAAAACGGATCTCACTCGTCCCCGCCTCGAACGCCGGCGGAGAAGCCTTTGACGCGAACATCTGCTCGGTGTCCATGCGCGAATGCACCATTCTTGGTTGACTTCCGGATTGCCCCACCGAAATCGAAACCAGGGACCAGTCTTGACGATCCATGCCCTTCGCAATCAAGACCGCTCGAGCCCGAAAAGCCTCCAGCGCTTCTTCGATGAGTGCTTCCTCGAGATCCGTCCGTGTCTTGCGCTGAACAGAAAAAGTGATGCTCGACAAGACGACCAAACTCTCTTGGAGCTTTCCAATCAGCTTCGACAGTCGATCAACATTTTCTGATTCGATTCGAATTTCTTGCCGCGCGCGCCAGCGAATGATGCGGCCGGCGTCATACACGGGCTGCGTCGTATACGCGCCGCTGCCAACTTCCACCCCCTTGCTCTTGTTCGCGATGCCCAGGGCCGATGCCATCTGGCGGTTGACAGCAGCCGCCACGACGGCCGGATCCTTGCCCTCCGAAACGACGGCCAGTCGCGCCGTTACCCAATCGTTTGCGACCTCGCGCATCACTTCGACTTGGAACGAAACCCGGTTTCGTGTGTCCGCCTCCGAATGTCCGAAGGCTGAAAGAGTCGGCAAAAAAGTAAATGCCGCCCAAAGAACCAGAAACCGGCACCTCCATGGCGATCCAACTGATCGCTCAAAGGTCCGCGTATTCGACTGCATCGTCTTACTCCTCAAAATCATCGTCCGAAACATTCAATCTTGCTCCATCGCGATCAGCATCGTCCGCCATACCTTGCCTAAGCCTACGCGCCGCTTCCCGATCCGTCACTCGCCTCGGTTCGGGATTTCAAGAGATTGATCATAACGACGGGACCTTCCTCGGCATTTATTGCGAAGTGAGCCAGCTCAGTCGGATTGCCATCAAGCCACGGATTCATTCCGGGAACATGATTGAGCGGATCCGACCCACAGCCCAACACAGCTAGAATACAAAGGCCCATCATGGCCGGGCATTTTCGCTTTGCCTCTTCCTCCGAATGACATGGCGAGAAGTATCCAACGCGATCACTGTCCAGATTCAAAGATAAACCATAGGAAATTCGCAATTCCAATCCAGTCCGCCTGGACGGTTTGTAAACTTCCCGCCAGCGTCGAGCCATGAACGAGACTCCCTCACCCTTGTCGAACAAGCGACGATCCCAAGCCGATCGCCGCACATCGAATAACGGCTGGCACCGTTCACGGGCTGTTCGTTCGACCGGGGCTCGACAGCGCCGGAGCTAGGCGTTCTTGGCTGCCAGCCGCGCGCTGCGCCGTTCCATCAGAGCACGCAGACGAGCATGTCGTTCGGCGGTCAGCGGGTAGCCCCAGGTCAGCTTGAGCGCTGCGCAGAAGAAGAGCGCAGGAATAATCGCGTAGAAGACGGCCAGGGAGGTGAGCTGGAAGGGCCCATTATGGATGGCTTCTTCACGGGCAGCGATATAGCCGACAATACCCAGAATCTGAAGCGACACCCCGGTTCCCAATGCGACTGCGAATTTGACCGTCATTCCCGAAATGGCAAAGATCACGCCCGCGCGACGACCGCCGGAACGTGCAGAATCCACATCGACCACATCGGCCAACATGGAGAGCGGCAGGAATTGCAGCCCTCCGAAGCATGCGCCCTTGGCGATGAAAAGCGCTGTGAATTCCGTGACCTGCCCGTTATGAAGAAAGAAGGTGGCGACGCTGATGCAGGAAACCGTGACCATACAAACGGCGAAGGCTTTGTGTTTACCGATCTTATTGCCCAGCATCAGCCAAGCGGGAATCGCGGAGAGCCCGGCGACAAAATAGTACGAGTAGAGAATTCCAATAGTCGGCACGGCAATAACGTCGCGCATGAAGAATACACTCAGAGCATTCCTGAAGGATTCCGCGAAGGTGACCAGGAGAACGATCAAGAGAACCCGCTTCATCGGCCCGTTGCGAGCGACATGAAGCAAGCCCTCGCGGAACGGCACGTGCTTGAAATTCTCGAGCTGCGGCTCCCTCACGAAAACTAGCAGCAAGAGCACGGCGACCGGCATCGAGATCCCCACGGTCCAGGCCATTGCCTCCATGACCGGTCCCGCGTCGAGCTCCCCCCTATATTCAACGATCGCCGGCACAAAGGCAGCGACGATCAGTCCCAAAAGGACAAAGCCTTCACGGGCTGCGGTGACTCGAGAGCGCTGGTGATAGTCCGGGGACAATTCGGCGCCCATCGCCTGATAGGTCAGGCTGACCATGGTCGAGCCCAGGAACATGAAGCTGATCCAGAAGAGGAGATAGAAGGGCCCGACGCCTTCGTGGGGGACGAAGAGTTTAAATGCGCCGTAGACCATGAGCGGCGTTCCGGCGAAAATCCAGGGTTTTCGCCGTCCCCAACGCGTCTTCCATTTGTCGCTCATGAAGCCGATTGCTGGATCGGTGATGACATCGGAGAAGCGAGCCAGCATCAGCATCAGACCAACGGTCGCCAGACTGATCCCAAGCTCGCCGGCATAGAAAGGCGGGAGCCAGATCGCGATCGGATAACCGATGACAGCGAGGGGAAGACCGACCGTGCCGAATAACAAGACCGTTGATCGCTTCAATACGTTGACGTCAGACAACCCGACCTTCAAACCTACTCTTCATTCAAGACTCCCCTCGCAATTTTCATCCCAGTTGTCTGGCCAACGCCTACTCGGAAAAAATCGGATCGATTCCATCCGAGGTCGCACCGAAATCGCGACCTTAGATTTCGTCAAAGACACGCATCATCTCTTCGAAGGGAACATCATCGAATGTTCCCCGATCATTCACGTACTCCATGTGACGACGCCCATCGGTGTCGAAGGGCTGAAGCAAGGCGTTTTCCGTTCCGTCGATATACATTTCGCAATAGCCATGAAACACGAAGAGATCCGTGCCCATCCGGTCGAGTAGCTTCGGTGTCGCCAGATGATTTCGCACATCTGCGAAGCCGACACGAGCCGGAACGCCAGCGGCGCGAGCAGCCGCGGTCAAGAGGATGGCCTTGGGTCCGTAAACGCACACGTTGTTCTCACGATTGCGCTCGCCCGATAGTCTTCGGCTGCATGGCTCACAGCGTAAGGGTCATATCGAAGTCCATCGCGGACCGCGTAGAAGAGTCGAATGGCCCTCTCGCGATTCGAAATGGACCCCTTCGGTCTTGCTGCGCGAAAATGCCAGAATCCGAGGCTCATCCCAGTCGAGAAACCAGGTTGGTTCGAGCCATCGACTCTTTTCGATACTCACTCCATTCTTGTCATCGCCGCTGCTCAAGTCCGCTCCGCCTCGCTCTGCGTAACATAGCGCTCAACAAGAGCAAATTTCTAAACCTTTCCCGATGCCGTCATGCGAAGCGCATCGAGAACCCTCCTCAGACACCGAAAATTCCATCATGCATCAGCTTGATGCCCAGAACGAGAAGCGACGCGTAGACGACCCTGAAGAACAGCGCCTCATTGATCCGATGATGCAGCCTCGCGCCAATCAGAATGCCAATCGGGGCAAGCGGTGCCAACACCAGCGAAGTCGCGAGATTCGAAGCATCGAGCTGACCGAGCCAGGCGTAAGGTCCGATCTTGAGCCAGTTGATGCCAAAAAAGAACACCACCGTCGTCGCCTGAAACGTGGTCTTGCCGAGCTGCTGTGGCAATAGATAGATATGAATCGGTGGGCCTCCGGCGTGCACGCTAAAACTCGTAAAGCCGGAAAGCGATGACCAGAACGTTCCACCTCCCATACTCGCTTCGCGTGCCGGACCTTCGGACGAGACGAGCCACCATCTCAATGAGAACACAAACGCGATAAGCCCCACCATGATCCTCAGATCATCTGCGGAAAGCATCTCGAAGGTGGCGAAACCGATCGCGGTTCCAATCACGGCTCCCGGTATCATCGTGACGAGATTGCGGCGGTCCCACTGGCCCCAGTAGGTTCGAAGAGCCGCCACATCCATCAGCATCAGAATCGGAAGGAGAATCGCCGCGGCACGCACCGGCTCGATAGTCAGGGACATAAGGGGAACGGCAACAAGACCAATCCCACCCGCCAGACCACCCTTCGCGATTCCAAGAATCAAGACCGCGAGGGTCGCGGACAAGTAGAACCAGGGATCGTCGATCATGGGAATATCTCTCAGCACGCCGCAGTCTCGCACATTCGGCGCAGGACGTACGTGCGATCCGCGAAGGCGCAGAGCGCATGGCTGGGAGAAGCACGATTAGATCCGGCGACTCACACCCGACCAGATCTTCGATCTCGAGAACGGGCTCGAGATTGCCAAGTCGACTGGCAAGACCATGACCGAGCTGACACGAGAGGACTTTCCCCTTCCGATTTTTGCTCCCACAATTGTGGAATGCATACGGCATGGATGCGGAGCCTGCAGGTCGGTCGCGGCTTCATCAATGTGAAGGGCATCCCAACGAAGCAAGGCGTCGCAACTGATGCAGCGGACATAGTGCTATCCGATCAATGAATGACGCACTCGGAAAAACCCGTGCAACCCTTTCCTTCAGACCTTAGTCAGTCGCCCGTTTCACATCCTTCAACGCGATCACCAGGAGTCCCAAATGAGAATTCAGCTGGCACTCAACGTCGAGGTCAACAAGCGGAAACCCGGATATGCGAATTTCTCTGTCGAAGAGCCACCACTCAAGCTCGTCCTCTCCGAGAACGCCGACGAGCGACTGAACCATCTCGGCGGCGGAGTCTTTCATGACTAGGATGTCCAGGCGGCCACGGATCGGCTCATGCCGGCGGATCTCGCTGCCTGCGTAGAAGACGAGCAGACCTGCTGTTATGCCCGGCAAAACAAGGTCTGGGCCATTGATCCCGAGGGCCTGCCATGGGAGTACTACCGGATCGTCGGAGACTCTGAGACTTTCGGTAGCGGTGGAGCCTTCAGCGAACTCAAGAGCGCACGGACAGGCTGCTGCACCTGAGGTGGTCGCATCGAGAACTCGGGCCGCTAACTCACCGAGTTCGCCTCTTCTCTCACAATCTCCACCGCGCGGCCGAGCGTCTCGAGACGCTCGGCCGCAGTGGCGCCAACGGGATCGAGTCGAAGAACATCGATACCGACCTTTTGGTAGAGGCGGACCCGATCGCGGATAAAGGCATCGTCGCCGAACAGGCTCGTCGAGGCAATCATGTCGTCGGGGACCTCGGCGGTGGCTTCCTCGCGGCGGCCTTCGACCCATAGCTTCTGAACGAGCGTCGCGGCCTCCTCGAACCCACTTCGCTTATACGCGTCGTTATAGAAGTTCGTCTTGGCGGACCCCATCGCTCCCAGCTGAAAAGCCATGCGGGGCTTGGCCTTCTCGATGAGAGGACCGGGATCCGACGTAAACGCCACCGAGGCCCCCACACAGAGCGTGATGTCGGAGAGCGACCGTCCCGCTTTCTCAGCACCCCGTCGGAGATGCTGCAGATGCGCTTGCGCGGCGTCGGGCGTGAAGGATGTTCCCAACCAGCCATCCGCCAGCTCCCCGGTGAGTTCGAGTGCTCTCGGGGAGAGCGTCGCCAGCCAGATCGGGAGGTTGGCGTTCGGCGGCTGGGAGAGACGCAACGCCTTCCCTTCTCCGCCCGGCCGCGGCAAGATATGATGCTCGCCCTGGTAGTTGAGCTTCTCGCCGCGAAAGGCTTGCCGCACGATTTCGATCGTCTCGCGCATACGCACAAGCGGCTTCGCAAAGCTCTGCCCCTGCAAGCCTTCAACGACCTGTGGTCCCGAAGCGCCCAGGCCCAGGATGAACCGACCACCCGTAATCGTCGACATCGTCAATGCCGTCATCGCGGTCATACTCGGCGTCCGAGCGCTGATCTGCATGATCCCCGTACCCAGCGTCATCATCTTTGTTCGCGCACCGATATACGCCAAGGTCGAGACAGCGTCATAACCCCATGCCTCGGCGCTCCACGCCTGATTGACGCCTAACTTCTCGGCCTCGACTGCAAAACCAACAGTTTCCTCGAAATCATCTTTCTTGCCCGATGCGGCCCCACCAATCCCAATTGCCGTCTTCATCTGCTACAGCCCTCCACGTTGAGATTTAGTAGAATGATGCCAGACGAGAGACTTGCCTGCATCGCGTACATGCTTCGAGAGGATAAACATGGATAGGCGAACACGCGGCGTCATCGCTGCAGCCTTCATTGCACAGGGCCTTGCGGTTGGATCGACGCTCGCAGTTTTCAGCCTCTTCATACGGCCGGTTGCGGAAACCTTCGGCGCCTCAACGCTCGAAGTCAGCATTGGCATTTCATTGATCATGCTTTCGCTGGCCACTTGCGGGGTCCCAATCGGCATCTGGCTGGATCGCGGAACGCCCAAATACGTCATGTTCACCGGCTGTACGCTGATGACGACAACCATCCTATTGGCGTCCATTGCCCAAAGCCTTGGTGCTCTGGCCGCGCTCTGCGTTATCTCCGGAATCGCCATTCCCATGCTAGGCCCCCTCACCACCGCCGCCGTCGTCGGAAAGGTCGCCAGCACCCAGCGTGGCCGCGCCCTGGGCATTGCCAATCTGGGAATTCCCGTTTTCGGGATCGGTTTCGCTTTTGCCGCGGGATTCGCGATCGAAGCCTCGGGTTGGCGAACAACTCTTCAGCTCTTTGCCAGCGTCATCTTCATTCTCGGTTTCCCCGCCATCGCCTTCGGCATCCCGACAGATCTGAATGAGTCTTCGAGGTCCGAGGCAAAGCAAGTCGCCCCAGCGGATCATTGGACACCCATACGACTTCTCGCCTCTTGGGAATTCCGATTGATCGCACTGATTCTCGGCATCGGAATGGGGACGACCACCGGCTGGGTCGCTCACGTCGCGCCCTACCTGAATGACCTCGGTGCTTCGATGCGCTTTTCCGGAGGCATCCTCGGAATGATGCAAGGCGCGATGATGGTCGGGACACTCGTGTTAGGCACAATGGCCGATCGCCGCAGCCCCGTGCGGATCCTACTCGGCGTTTTCGGTGTTCAGATCGCCTGCTTCGGCGTTCTCTTCTCGGATTTCGGGCTCATCGCCGCATCCGCCGCGCTGCTGGTTGCTGGAGTCGCCACCGGCGGACTTCTTCCGGTGCTAAGCCATCTTTTCGCTGAGCAATTTGGGACCGCCAATCTCGGACGCTCCATGGGACTTGCCAATCTGGCGATTCTGCCTTTTGGATTCAGTCTCCCCATGTTGGCGGGTTGGCTGCGCGACACCACGGGAAGCTATTCGACAACGACGCTCCTATGCATGGCCCTGGTCCTCGTCGGGGCCTTCGCCGTAACTGCACTCTCTGCAACTCTCAGAAGAGCCAGTCGCGTGACCACCGCGCCATCCCTGTCGTAGTTCGCTCCGTTCGCCAGATCAGTAATGCGGAGGCGGTGGTTCTTCAGTGCGATCCACGCCGCCCTCTTGAATACTGACCAGGACTTGTCGTAACCGCTCCACTTCGAGCTTCAGCGAGTCGATCTGACCTTGCTGTTCCGTCACGACTTCGTTCAGGTCATCGACCAAGCGATCCTGATAGAGAATCCGACTCTCCAGATTCTCGAAGCGAGTTTCGATCGTCCCCGCGGTCCCGTCCTCACCCTTCATCCCATCCCACCCTTCTTTGACTCGTCGACTCGTCCGCATCAATCTCCACTAAAACGTACTCCGTTTCAGGTGAAACACACCGCACGAGGCAATCCCACCCGATTCGACCAAGCACGCTCGAATGGGCCGCCTCTGCCGGATTGCAAATGGCATCCTTTCTGCGTCGCAATGAGGCCATATGTCCGCACACGAATTCTAAAGCGAAATGAAATGAAGGGCGATCATTCAGCACTTTTTCGACGAGGTCACCTGGACACTCAGCTACGTCGTACATAAGGGTCAGGCGGCAATCGTGATCGATCCGGTTCTCGACTACAACCGGAACAATGCACGCACTTCCTGGACCTCGGACGAAAAGATTGCGGCGTATCTCGATCGCGAAGGTCGGGATACCGAATTAGAAGCCCCTGAATTGATTCTGCCATCCATTCAGGTCAACATTCGAGCCGGAGCCCTCCCTGAGGCTGAAGCCTACGGCACCGGCTACCTGAAGATTCCACTCAACGTGCTAGGCAAGGCCGAGTAGAGGTTGGACTCGATCGGAATCGCGAAGAATCCTAAGGACGATCTCGATGACCGGAACAGAAACTCATGAGTAAGCAGCCGCGATCGTTTGGTCCAGTGACATGGTGCTTGATGGCGGCACTGCTATTTGGTGCGACGACACCTGCTGCAAAGAGCCTGGTTGATGACATGGGCCCCATCCTGCTTTCGGGCCTGCTCTACTGGGGCGCAGCACTCGCCGTATCCCCGGCCGCCATTCGGGATTGGCGCAAGGATCGAAAAACGCCTCGACAGGGTCGTGGCCTGCTTCTCGGAGCCGTCGTCTTCGGAGGCCTCGTCGGGCCGATCTTGATGCTCTGGGGACTTTCTCTTGCGAACGCGGGCTCGGTCTCGCTTTGGTTGACGCTCGAAACTGTTGCGACCGCGGTTCTCGCGCGGCTCTTTTTCCGCGAACATCTCGGGGCCTTGGGTTGGCTTGCGACCGGACTGGTCGTTGCCGCCAGCATCGGACTTGCGGGCCCGGAGTCCGGCGGCCTCGCAGCGGCGATACTGGTTGGCCTAGCGTGTATCGCTTGGGGGCTCGACAATAATCTGACTTCGCTGATCGACGGCTACTCGACCGCCGAGATCACCGGTTTCAAGGGTCTTTATGCCGGGGCCGTCAGCGTACCGATCGGTCTGTTGGTTGGAGGCGCGGCCACGGGAACCCAACTCATGGCCGCCCTACTCATCGGCGCCGTCGGTTACGGCGCATCACTCATGCTCTATGTCGCGGGCGCCCAACAGCTTGGCGCGACACGCTCCCAGCTCTATTTCTCGACGGCGCCGCTCTTTGGATTGGCGGTCGCATGGGGCGTGTTCGACGAATACCTCGGGGTCTCGCATTTCGTCGCCATCGGCATCATGGCTACTGCGTTATGGATTCTCTACCTCGAATCCCACGAACACGAACATGATCATGAAGCGCAGGAACATACCCATTGGCATCGACACGATGACGGCCATCACGACCATGACCACCAATACGATCAATCAAGCACCGGGCGTGCATCGGGCGCATGGCATCAGCATCGACACGCGCATAGGGCCAAGACCCATCGCCACGCGCATAGTCCCGATCTTCACCACCGACACGCACACGATTCACATGTTCGAAAGACGGCGGAAGACCACTGAGTCTTCTTGGGGTCTGGATCCTGAATCAGTCAGTCGGGCATCACGATGTTGCCGGATTCGACGTCTTCCATGGACTCGAGCACACTGAGATCGTCCCAGACTGGAATATTGGCTTCCGCATAGAGCGCCCGGGTTCGGTCGGTGACGGCGCCGACGCGAACCAGCGCGGGCATCATCAGATCCTTGAAGGAATGGATATGACCGGGAGGCAGCTTGCCATTGAATCCCGCCCGACCTTCCTTCATTACGGCCTTGATGAAGTCCTCGGGATCGATTTCACAATTCTCGAGCACCTTCATGAAGCCGGGGTCGACTTTCCGCTGACCTTTGCCGTCGGCACCGCCCTGCGCCTCTGCCATGCCGCGCACCGCTTCGAAAGCGAACTGAGCGACGTCCTCGCGGTCGTCCTCGTGCATCTCACCGATGCATTTCTGCAAGTAGAGGTTGCCGAAGGCGACATGCCGCGCCTCGTCTAGCAGAACGTACTCCGTGAGACTTTTCAAGAGTGGGCAGGTCGTTTGCCGGCGCATGTTATGGAAGGCAGAAAGCGCCAACCCCTCGACGACCATATTCATTCCGATCATGATCTTGACGTAGTGGCCCGATGACAAGGTCGCGTCGATGAGTTCCTTCAACCAAGGTGAAATCGGATACGCAAGAGCCAACTTCTTGATGTAGCGATCATAGACTTCGACATGTCGCGCCTCGTCCATAGTCTGGGTCGCGGAGTAGAGCTTCGCGTCGTAGTCGGGCACCGCATGAGTCACGGCAGCCGCTGTCATCAGCGCCCCCTGTTCACCGTGCAAAAATTGCGAAAGCAGCTGCGCGGAAAAGTGCGCGTTGAATCGGTCGCGTTCGCTCTTCGAAAATTTCTGGATCAGCGGAAGGCTCATCAAACCGCTGATGCGTTCATCCATGAGCGGCTTTGATGGGTCAATCTCGATGGACCAGTCGAGCTGCTCGTCCGCATTCCACTGGGTGACCTTGGCCTTCTTGTATAGATTTTCGAGCTTTTCCTGACTAATGAAATAGTCGAATTGCCAAGCCACTTCCATCGGTGTCGCGTAGGTGTGTTCGCTTGCCCAAGGATCGCTCGCCGCATCGATGGACCCATCTGTCACCGGACTACTCTCGCTCATCAACGTCTCCTGAATCGGGCACGATTCGACGCCAAAGTGTAACCGCTCGCATGGGCTCCGGCTGCCACGATCACTCGTAAAATCGAGCATTCACCGTCAACATCCACACGCAAGATCAGCGTTCGCTATCCGCGTACCCCTCCAATCGAAGTGCAAGTTCCCTGCTTAATGCCGCGAAGCGATTCAAGTCTGCCCGCGGGAGATCATTCCAGACGACCTCGATGGCGCGAGTCCGTTCCCGACGCAATCGCGTCACTAAACGTTTGCCCGAAGCCGTCAGTGAATACTCTCGCTGCCGCGCGTCTTCTTTGCCAATCGTCGCCCGGATGAGATCCCGATCAAGAAGCTGGCGCAGGATCTTCGAGACGGCGGCGGAACTGCGCTCACGCCGTCGGGCAAACATCGAAGGCATGAAATGCTCCGTCGAGATCTCCTCGATGACACGCCACTGGGTCTCAGTCAGCCCTACGGATCGGGCAAGCTGCTCCCGGCGAAGCACGAAGGCCTCCGTCAGTCGCTGCAATGATTCGATGGCCGTGCCGACGGACGAAGAGAGAGTTGATTTATTTACCATGGTCATATATTAGTCTTAGTTAACTAATAGACAAGACCGGAGATTGGGGAATGGACAACAATCAGGCGATCCAGAATCGATTCGGAGAATCTGCCGACCTCTATGCCAAAAGCGGGGTCCATTCAGACCCGGACGATTTGCGTCGTATGACGGCGGCGGCCCAGCTGGTGGGCAATGAACGCGTCCTCGATCTCGGAACCGGAACCGCGCATACCGCCCTGGCTTTCGCCCCCCTGGTCGCCGATGTCGTCGGACTCGACCTCACCCAGGAGATGCTCGACGCGGGTGGCCGCTTGGCCAGGGAACGCGGCATAGACAATCTCGATCTGAAATTGGGCGACGCCGAGGCGATTCCCTTTGAGAATGAGAGCTTCGATCTGGTGGTGGCCCGCCAATGCCCGCATCATTTCGCCGATGTTGCTCTCGCTGTTCGGGAAGCGGCGCGAGTCTTACGCCCGGGCGGGCGACTCTTGATTCTGGACTCGATTTCGCTGCCGAATGCAAAGCTCGATACATTCATGAATGCCGTCGAGATCCTGCGCGACCCTTCGCATGTCCGAAATTACAGCCTCGCCCAGTGGAAGAGTTTTTTCGAGGACGCGGGAATCGTCGTCCGTGTACAGCATGACTGGCTGCTGCGACTCGAATTCGAGGACTGGACGAAGCGAGGCGGGACGGCTGCGCCGGCAGTCGCTCAGCTTCGTGCCATGCTGAGCAGCGATGCGCCTTCGGAAGTGCTCGAAGCCTACGCCATCGACCGTGTCAGCCACGACTTTGGCCTCCCCGTTGGGCTCACGGAGGGCCAGAAGCCGGCGTGAACGATCCTGATCGGCCGATTCGAGGCATATCCAAGGGACTAGCCGAGAGCCTTGACCGACTCCGCGATTTCTTCCGGCGTCACCTGGGGTGCGAACCGTTCGATGACCTGCCCGTCTGATCCAACAAGGAACTTGGTGAAGTTCCAGGCGATGTCATGGTTTTCGTCTGCATCGGGATGACCGGCTTTCAGAAATTGATAGATTTCGCTGGCACCGTCGCCATTGACGTCGACCTTGGAAAACATCGGGAAGGTTGTGCCATATTTCGTCGTCGCAAATTCGAGAATCTCGGCATCCGTCCCGGGCTCCTGGGCGCCGAACTGATTGCACGGAAACGCAAGGACGTTCAAGCCATCCGACTCATCATGAAGGGTACGCAGACCTGCGTACTGATCAGTAAGACCTCAACGGCTTGCGACGTTGACGACGAGACAGAGCTGTCCTTCGAACTGGGACAAGCGGACGGGCTCACCCTGAATCGAAGCGACTTCGAAATCGTGCAGACTGGGCATGATGACTCCTTTGATTCGCGATGCTTTTAATTCGCGATGGGTTCGGCTTTGGTCCGGCCGAGGCCAGTTTTCGCTTCCCACTGGAAACGCATTGCGTGAACCTGAGATCGATGAGGTTAGTCGGATTGACGTGAGTTGACGAGAGGTCGAGGTCGCGAACCGGCGACGCGTTCCGACAGCCCGCCGATCCAACTGGCGGTTTGACGAAACCTCAGAGGGGCTCGACCAAATCATGGATCGAGAAATCCCAGCAGAGCCCGCCGCCGACCTCTGCGAAATCATCCACCGAAAAGGCCAAGGGCGCCCAATTGTAGATCGAAGCCAACGCCTGGCATCGACGCTCGAGCGACTCATAACTCGTGTCCTCGAGAATTGTCTCAGCGATCTTCGTCGCCGTATCGCGCCCCTTTGACATCCGAACGCCGCCACCGGCGGGGGTATCTAGAATGGCGAAGCGTGGCTGGCTGTGATCCCAATTCGACCACTCTGGCAAATCGCCCCCGCGGCCTTTTCCCGGACTCCCGTGCCACGCAAATTCCGCCCAATACGACCCCATCGCTCGACTCAAGCTCTCGCGGCCCGCACGATTCTCCTCATCGAAGAGGCGATCGGAATTCGGTCCCAGATCCCAATGTCCAAAGACGAAGGGAATTTCGAATCCATGGGCTGCACCGATCAATTCGGCGAGGTTGCTCCAGAGAAACGACGGCTGTTCGTCCCAATCGAAGCGATAGGAGAAGACATTTCCGGTCATCGAACGAGACAAATCCTGAGCGATCTCATCCACCGCCATCATCCTCCAGATCCGTGTAAGCGTCTCGGCGTCGCGGAGGTAGCGATCACGGTCGCGGAAAGTGGGGATGATCCCGAAGACCTGCGAAGTGTATTCGCGGTTGTAGAACAGAAAAAGCTTCTCTTCGTCCCGATTCGTTCCAAGGATCACGGGAACACGATTGAAGGACGCTTCGGGGCGAAATGCGTGGCCCAAAGGATAAGGCGGCAAAACAAAACCGTCTTCAAAGATTCGGGGACAGATGTAACCGTCTTCGACGTCTGTCCCTTCTCTTCGATAACCCTCGAAAAATTCGGCGACCGTTTGCTCTCGAAGAAACTGACTGAGTGTCTCGTCGTCCATCGCCGCGATCTTTTCTTTCGCACTGACACGATCGGTGGCAATTTTTCGCGCCACCAAGAGTCTCACCAGAACTTCATTGGAACTCGATGCGCGGCCGGGCTCGGCAGCGTCGGCAAAATTTTCCGCCGCCGCGGAAGAGAAACTCCAAGTGAGAGCACTCTCCGCGATCGCGCGATGAAACTTCCCCTCCGCCAGTGGAGAAGCCATCAATGCCAGGACATTCCAGGCCCCCGCCGACTCACCAAAAATTGTGACGTTTGCCGGATCCCCCCCGAACGCAGCGATATTATCTTTAACCCATTCGAGCGCGAGGATCTGGTCGAGAGTTCCGAAATTGCCAGATGCATCGGCGGCATCCGCACCGGCGCGCAAAGCCCTATGCCTAAACCATCCAAGAAATCCAAGCCGATAGTTAATCGTGACGACCACGACTTGCTGTTCGTCGGCCAGCCGGCTGCCATTGTAAAAAGATGACGTTCCGGAAGTATTTCCACCACCGTGAATCCAGAACATCACCGGCAGGCCAGCAGACTTCGATGCATCGGACATCCCAGACACGTTAGGCGCGTAGACATTCAGGAACAGGCAATCCTCTTCACCAATGGTGTCGCCCTTCGAGAACGCAGCATCCGTATTCGTCGTCGAGGCGTACTGAGGGCAGGGCGAGGCAAAACGAAGGGCCTTGAATGGTTGATCCCAGCCCGCAGCCGGGACCGGCGCGCGAAAGCGCCGGTCTCCGATCGGTGATCGTGCATAGGGAATACCGCGCCAGGCGAATCCACCGTAGAGCCCCTCTGATCCAACGACGTCACCGGCGGGCGGATGCCGGAGTGATTCCGAAACAAGGGACCCCACTGAGCGAGACGATGTACCCGGCGAAAGAGCCGTTCCGGAACAGCCCAGGCTGAGCAGGAGGCCGACCCCCAGAGCCACCCCGGTCTTCCTCGCCGTTCCCATCGCTGCCAAAGCCATTCGCATCATCGTCGTGCCCATGAAACTTACTCGTCCTTTGTCAATTCTGTCTTGGTCAATTCTGTTCATGAAGATGAGTCTTCGCTCAACTCGAGCGAGTACGACCAGACACCCGGGACTCTTGCTGCTGCGCCCGTCGCTTTTCACCGGCCAAACGCAGCTGCTCCGCAGCTTCCGCGTCGACTCGCGCATAACGATCCTTCCAATCTTCGTCATCACTCCAACGGAAGGGGGTCTGTACCGTCGTTCGAGGCAGTCGCGCACTCTCGAACAGATCCAAGGCATGGCGAACCAGCGACAGCTGCATCTCGGAATCTTCCGGCTTTCCGCAGGGATTGCCAAGGGGAAAGTCGCTGAAGATAAATCGTGGAACACCGCATTCCTCGACGATGTCCCGTGCCGAACCGACAATCACCGTTGGAATACCGCTTTGCTCAAGCGCTCGCGCGACCAGACTCACGGTCTGGTGACAAACCGGTCAGAGAGGAACCAACAAGGCGATGTCGGCACCGTCGTCGATACATCGCGCCACGATCTCCGGCGCATCCTGTTCGATCGTTCTTCGCTGGCTGTAGTCGGTGGGCACGCCATGAAATCGCGGGGCGATCGATTTAATTCGCCCTTCCTTCTGTAGTGATCGCAGAGCGCTGAGCGGCAAGAAGGATTCGACATCATTGGTATGAGTCGATTCCTTGTCCCAGGCGAGATCATCGGTGTAGAGGCGATCCGGAGTCGTCTGCGTTTCCCCTGACCAAACCGATTTACTTTCATGTCTTCCACCCTCCCGCTCTTCGACGGAGTCGAAGGGACTGGCTGTTGTCACGATCGCGACCCGAGATTCCCCAAGTGGCTTGACCAACTCCGTAAAGGGCACATCCGCGTGATGGGCCCATCGATAGGGCCTGTCGTAGCCCTGCGCTCTGTAGAATCGGCGCGTTCGATCGATATAGGAGATGAAGCTTCGATGCGTAATCGGCGAATTCGACATGTCATTTCTCTCGGTGTGACCGGTCTGCGGTAAGCGTTTGCGGTTCGAGCAGCTCGGTGCACAAGGAGTCTAGTCCACGGGCACTTCGATGCACCTTCGCGTCGGATCAGACCGCTCATCGTCAATCCGAGATGATTCATCGTCGCGGCGCGAGCGTGTTACGGTCTCCGTCGACGGAAGGCAGTCCGAATGACGCCAACAGTCCACCAGGAGAATGAAATGAACTTCGACATCCCCGAGAAACTGGCGGCCTACCTGGGTGAACTCGACGATTTCATCGAGCGCGAGATCAAACCCCTCGAAGAACAACACGACAATATCCGCTTCTTCGATCATCGACGCGAAGACGCTCGCACGGATTGGGACCGCGGTGGATTGCCGAGTGAAGAATGGGAAGCCTTACTCGCCGAGGCGCGACGCCTTGCTGATGCAGCCGGCCATTTTCGCTATCCCTTCCCCAAGAAGTACGGCGGACGCGACGGAACCAACCTGGGCATGGCGATCATCCGCGAGCATCTCGCGCATCGTGGTCTCGGACTCCACAACGACTTGCAGAATGAGCATTCAATCGTCGGCAACAATGTCGGCCTGCTCCTCATGCTCGAATACGGAACCGAAAGTCAAAAGGCCGAATGGGTCGACGGTCTCGCCGCGGGCAAACGCGGATTCGCGTTTGGCATCACGGAGCCCGAGCACGGTTCCGATGCCACGCACATGGAAACGACCGCCGTTCGAGACGGCGTCGGTTGGCGAATCAACGGCGAGAAGACATGGAACACGGGAATCCACAAAGCGGAATTCGACATGGTGATGGCGCGAACCAGCGGCAAGGCCGGTGATGGGCGCGGCATCACGGCGTTTCTCGTGCCAATGAAAGCGACCGGCGTCCAGATCGAGGAAATGCTCTGGACCTTCAACATGCCGACGGATCATGGCCGGGTTTCCTTCACCGATGTCGTGGTCGGAGACGATGCGATCTTTGGTGGTGAAGGACGTGGCCTGGGCGTGATTCAGCATTTCTTCAATGAGAATCGAATTCGGCAGGCCGCTTCGAGTCTGGGAGCTGCCCAGTACTGCATCGATCAAGCGGTCGAGTACGCGGGTGAGCGAAAGCCCTTCGGCAAACCCCTCTCGACGAACCAGGCGATCCAGTTCCCGCTCGTTGAACTACAAACCCAATGCGAGATGCTACGAGCGCTCATTCATAAAACCGCCTGGACCATGGATGAGCGAGGGGCGTTCTCGGTCTCAGACAAAGTCTCCATGTGCAACTACTGGTCGAATCGCCTCTGCTGTGAAGCAGCCGACCGAGCCATGCAGGTCCATGGGGGGCTGGGATATTCTCGCCACAAGCCCTTCGAACATATCTACCGACACCATCGCCGGTATCGCATCACGGAAGGCTCCGAAGAAATCCAGATGCGGCGCGTCGCCGGTTATCTATTCGGCTTCATGAAGCAGCAGGCACCGAAGGGTGTAGAAGAGAAGTGAGCGTAGAAGGCTCCACCTCGAAAGGAAAACGCATGTCGATTCGAATTACATACTGCGCGAGTTGAAACTACAAACCCCGAGCGGCCAGTCTGGCTGCCAAAATCGAAGAGAAACTGGGCGACATGCCTGAACTCATCGCCGGGCGTGGTGGAATCTTCGACGTCGAGGTCGACGGGCGAATGATCTTCTCGAAACACGATGCGGGACGATTTCCCGAAGACTCTGAAATCCTGGATCAACTCGCCTGAGTCGGTAGCTGTATGAAGCGGTCGATCGCGGTGGCGGGCATCACCCCGCTATTCCTGGGCGACCGGGTCCTTCTCGAGTCCAGGCAGTCCATCGAGGCTCGTGTGATTCGCCTCGATCCGGCGCTCCATGAACGCCTCCTGGCTTCGCTTGGCGTTGTGCTTGACCAAAATGTCGCGGTCACCCACAAAGTCGTAGTTCGGCACGGCCCATCCGCAGGACCGCTGAACCCTTTCAATCGCGACTTCAATGATGCCGCGCACCGGAACATCGATGTCGGGAAAATCGGGACGCAGCGCATCAAATCCTGGAGTGCCGAATTGATGCGCCGTTCCTTGTCCGTAGATCCGAAGAATCAGCGGATCGCCCTCGAAAGCGCAGAACATCAAACAGATTCGGCCATTTTCCCGCAGATGAGCGTGGGTTTCGATTCCGCTTCCTCCGAGATCGATATAGGCGACCCGGACCGAATCGAGCCGCGCAAAACTCGACAGCCCCTTCGGCGAAACGTTGACATGACCGTCGGCGGAAAGTGGCGCCGTCGCAACGAAGAACATCTTCTGCTCGTCGATGAAGGCGGCTTCCTTGGGGCGAATCTCGTCAAAAACTTCCATCTCTCACTGGGCCTCATCAAGGGTGACGGCACGCGTCAACGCGAATCGCAGCAGCAGGTATGCCAGTAGCCCGATTGGACCTAACATCAGAGTCATCACAAGACACGGCACGACGAAGAGATGGGAGATCGATCGGCGACGCGCGTCACGAACTTCCCAGGCGCCTACGAAGAGATCGAAGACTAGATAATGCACCCATCCGACCAGCGCGAAGCTCGGACTCGTAAAGAGCATCATCACGCCATCAAGGGTCGAGAATCCGCCCTCCTCCGACATCGTCGGGCTCATCACTAAAACCGCCAGATAGACACTCCCCAGCAGAATGGGAATCCAGATCTGATGAACCAACCGCTGCGTAAACGACCAATTCGGCGCGAAAGCCAGGAGCAGCCACGCGGGAAGCACGCCACTATTGCAGATCAAGAAGATCGTCTCGGGCGTCATTCGAATCCGCCGCTTACCTGTTTTTTCAGAAATGTATTCAATTGCCGATCGTGCCGACTCGCGGCACTGACCGGCTTGATTCCGGGGCTCCAGCGCGGGGGCTCGGCCGGCTCCGGAACATCGCCCATGACCGTCACACGCTGGATTACGCGTTCCCCTTCGAAGTCATTAAGTACACAATGCTGCGTACATCGATTGTCCCACATGGCGATCGTGCCCGCGCTCCAGTGATAGCGAAGGGTGAACTGGCTTCGCGATGCCCAGCTCGTCAGAAACCCCAGCAAGGCGTCGCTTTCTTCATGACCGAGCTCGACGATTCGCCGTGTAAAATGCTCGTTCACGAAAAGCGACTTGCGTCCGGTGACGGGATGAACACGAATCACTGGATGAATCGCCATGTTCTCGGGGTGCCCATGCGCATGGGCATCATGAAGCGCACTCAGCCCTTCGCAAAAGGCGCGCATGGGCGGCGTCAGTTCTTCGTACGCCTTGTACATGTTTGCCCACATCGTGTCCCCACCAACGGACGGGCACTTCACCATATGTAGAATCGCGATCACGGAGGGCTCTTCCTGACAGGTCAGGTCGCTATGCCACTCATCCGCGATTGCGCCCTTGCCTCCAAAGGCGCGGAGTTCGAAAAATTCCGGTCGTTCCCCGCCGAGCGATAGATTCGGATGGCTCTCGAGCTTCCCGAAGAGTTCACCAAAGGCAATATGCGAATCCGGAGAGAGATGCTGATCGGGAAACAAGAGGACCTGATGATCCATGAGTAGAGACTCGATTCGCTTGGCCTCCGTGGGACCCGCGTCCCGAAGCGATAGTCCGCGAACCTCTGCTCCCAAAGAACCCGAAAGCCTTCGGATGTCGAGACCCTCAACATTTTCAGAGACCGTCATGATTTCATCCTCCACGTCATCGTTCCGAGGCACCCAGCGTACGACATCGATTCAGGGTTGTCCGGCCAGCGATTCGGCGACGAGCCGACGGGCGTGAGGGTTCCGGCAAGGCCCGCTAATAACCCTGCGTGACCGAAACCGACTCACCCGCCAGAATGTGTTCTTCGATCTCGACGGGACGCTGACTGACCCCAAGATCGGCATCACCTGCTCGATCCAGTACGCCCTCGAGAAGCTCGGGGTAGACGGGGATCGATCCAAAACAGGCGACAACGGTCGGTGATCGACGGCACGACATCATTGGCGCACATAACAACCAGATCTCATCGATTGGCGTACTCTACGGATACGGCTCACACGAAGAACCCGAAACCGCCGGTGCCAAGCGACTGGGCACCTCGCTCGACTCGCTCGCGCATTGGCTGTTCCCGGCTTCCTGACTCAGAACCCTCGAAAAGTCGCGAACTCGTCGACCGAGGCGCGGTCCGTATACAGGTCATTAATCACAGCCTCGGGATCCGCATAACCGAGTGCCACCCCGCAGAAGACGAGATCCGTCTCGGGAATATTCGTGAACTCGCGAATGGACTTTCCCCAGAGCGACCAGGCTTCTTGCGGGCAGGTGTGCAGCCCCTTTTCTCGAGCCAGGAGCATGATGCTTTGCAAGAAAATTCCGAGATCCGAATACTGTGGCGGCCCCATGCATCGGTCTATGCTGATGAATAGACCGACCGGAGCGCCGAAGAATTCGAAATTGAGGCTCATCTGCTTGGCGCGCGCGGCCTGGTCATCGCGCTCGATCCCAACCAGGTCGTACATATCCCCGGCGACCTTACCCCGCCTTTGTCGATAGGGATTTTCGAGCTCGCGAGGATAAATATCGTATTCGGGGCCTTCGCCGAAGGGCGTCTCCTTCATGCGCTCGGCGACGACCTTCACGAACTCATCCCGCGCATCCCCAGCCAGAACGCTGACCTTCCAGGGCTGAAGGTTTCCGCCCGAGGCAGAGCGGCTCGCTGTCCCCAGGATCTCCCGAATAACAGACTCCGAAACAGGGGTATCCAGATATCCGCGAACGGATCGACGAGTATTGACGGCCTGGCTTACTGTGGTGCTCGGATCGACAACGAACGAGTTCGACACTTCTTCAGTTTCTCCAAAATTTCCCAGGCACACCGCGCGCGATGATGACGTGGAGTCGGGAATTCAACAAAAAAGGTGTGGCCGGATCATCCACCCGCAGAGGATTTCACGAATCCGACCAGGTCACCATCGACGAGCTTCGTCTTCAACCCCTTGCGATAATTAACAAGAACCCCGTTCACGGCGACCGCCGTACATCGCACGAGTTTATCGAAATCGTCACCCTCCGCGAACCGCGCCGCCGTCTGTGCAACGACTTCACGGACCGTCGCCGCCGTCTCCAGCTCGAAGCTCCTCTGCCCGAGGGCCTTGCTCATGTCGTAGGTCAACTCCACCTGGATACTCATCGCGCCCTTCCTTCCACTCGAATCGGAAATTAGATTCGAATCTGCAATCGATCGAGCGTCTTCGCGGTTGGAACACCGTCCGCATTCCAGCCGCGCAGTTTGTAATAACGCGGCAATAGCTCGCCAAGGGGATGGCCCGAGTCCATCGTCTCATAAATTGATTCGTTCAGGATTCGCGGGGGGAGCGTATCGTCCTTGCTCGTTAGCCCTTCGCGTAGATTATACATCCGCTCGAGATTGAAAATTCGAGCGCCGATTTCCTGAAGATGCCCGCTCGAGAAGGTCTGTCCCGTGATGTAGGTCAACCACTTCTCGAACCAGAGCATGGGCTTGCCCTTCATTCCCATCGCCATTCGCATGACGGGGCCTGAGTTCTCAAAGGCCTTGGACATCATTCGATGCGTGAGCGATTTCGGATCCATGTCGTGGATTGCTGCGGGAAACATCGCGTAGGTCGTAAAGATGCAGAGCACCATGGAGTTGATCGCGCAGGCAGTGTTCTGCATCAGGACGGGAATATCCGCTTTCAATTTCAGATTCTGGGGATTGATTGTCAGAGGTCCCACGGACTCGAGGTACATGCTCGCGCCCTGGACATGACAGCCACCGCGATTGGTCGTTGCGTATTCGACACCTTGCGCAAACGACCCGCGCGGATCATAAGCGGAGAGTTCCAGGCCTTTCACATGCATCGCGAAATCGTGGCCGCCGATCTTCTCGCTCATCTTCTTCGAGCCATTCGCCAAGTCGTCGCCAACACCTCTGCGATGACCGATGTCGCGAATCAGCTCACTCACACCTTCGGACTCTCCGAATTTAACACCCGCATCGAACATTCCACGTTCTTGCAGTTCCATCGCAAAACTAAGAGTCGCGCCAAGGCTGATCGTGTCCATTCCAAGATCATCCGCCAGAAAATTCCATTCCGAGACCTTCTTGAGATCGCCGATGAGAAGGTTGCTGCCCATCAGGGCCACCGTCTCATACTCTGGCCCCTTCACCCGTCCCTTGCCTTCGACCTCGACATCGCGGCCACAGGTCACTGGGCAATGCAGGCAACTGCTCTTCACTCCGACGAGTTCGTGGTCCTCCATGTACTCGCCAGAAATCGTCATGGCGTCATCGAAGTGGCCCTTCTGAAAATTCTTCGTCGGCAGCATTCCGCGAGCGTTCGTCGTGTTGACGATTCCCGCCGTCCCGAAGCGCTTGAGCGAACTGCCCATCACGGGATGTTCCTTGAACATCTCGCGAATCTCTTTCGTGTAGGTCTTGAAGGCCTCCGGATCGTCCATTTCGAGCTTGCGCGTTCCCGTGACGCTGATCGCCTTCAGGCGCTTCGAACCCATCACCGCACCGACGCCCGTTCGACCGGCGATCCGCTCATTGGAAACGATTCCCGCATAGAGAACCCGATTCTCTCCCGCCGGACCGATCACTGCGTGTGCCTTCTTCTTGCCGAGAATCTCCTGGGTTTCGTAGGTTCCCTTGCCCCACAAATCCGTCGCGTCGATGAACTCGACCTCGTCCCGGTCACCGTTCACCTCGATTCGAATCGGATGCTCGGACTGATGACTCACGACGATGATGTCGATGCCCGCGCGCTTCATTCCGTACGCATAATTCCCACCGCACGTCGCATTCCCGATGCCCCCGGTCAAGGGGCTCTTGCAGACGACGGCGAATCGATTGCTCTGTGGTGCAACCGATCCGTTCAGAGGTCCCGTCGCAAAGATCAGCGGGTTCTCGGGACCCAGCGGATCGATCCCGGCTTCCGTTCGGTCATAGAGCAGACGAGTGCCATAACCCTTCCCACCGATGTAGAGCCGCGCGATTTCCTCATCGAGGGGCTGGAACGAAAACGTTTGAGTAGCCAGGTCGATTTCGAGCACCCGACCCGCGTATCCCTTGATCATGAACTTCCCTCCGACGCATCGACACTGATCGCAGTCAACATATAAGACTCGTGTCGATCGAGTTCAACGAAGGCTAGCATCGCCGACCCCGTTGCAAGGAGAGTCCCATCATGAATGCCGCCCTCGTCGTCTGCGCCTCGGCGGTCATCTGTCTAGTGATCGCCGAGTGGGCCCAATCGAAGACTGCGAAGGCCGCAGCCAAGATGTCTGCGGCCTCGTCGTTCCTGGCGATGGCCTTTGCCTGCGGCGCCCTGGAATCGACGTATGGCCGGCTTCTCCTGACCGGACTTGTGCTGTGTTGGATCGGTGATGCCTGCCTACTCTCGTCGGGCCGCTCGCTCGCATTCCTAATCGGGATCGGAGCCTTCCTCCTCGGTCACCTCGCCTATGCCATCGCGTTTCATCAGCTCGGCATCCATCCTGGCGCGCTCCTCGGGGCGGCTCTCGTGGTCGGGAGCCTCGGCGTTTTTGTTCTCCGATGGCTCCGCCCCCACGTCCCCGAGGACTTTCGGATTCCTGTATTCTGTTATGTGGGCGTGATCTCACTCATGGTCGCAATGTCGATCGGCGCTTTTGTGGCGGGCGCTCCAATGCTGCTCGCTGTCGGCGCGATCGGGTTTGCTATTTCGGATGTCTTCGTCGCTCGTGAGCGATTCGTCCAATCCGGATTCATCAACCCCGCCCTGGGCCTCCCCTCCTATTTCGGATCGCAGATTCTATTGGCATACACCATCAAGCTCGTCGCGATCAGCTCAGTTGCCTAACCGCGAACCCGGCCTGATCGAAAGCGAACCGGTATGGCCGATCGAAGGCTCTTGCCGAAGTCGTTCGCTCGCGCCATCAGAGCCTTTGTCGGTACAGGGCTGGATCAACGACCGCGGCCATGCGCAAGGCCATTTCCTCACGATCCATGGAGCTGTCGCCTGCGAGTCCGAAATCCCCCTCGCGCCCCTCGGACTCGTGAAGGAATCGGAGCGTCTCGCGGCTCGCTTCGAGGGGCGACGCGAGGACGGACCGATGCTCGACGAAACAAGTCATTACGTTGCCCGACCCATCGAGCCAGGCTTTGACGTTCTTGCTGACTTGTCGAAAGGCTTCGACCAATTGCGTGCTGAGAGATTCGGCCACACTCCCACCGTCACTCTCACTCCCCCGACCGAGCCTTGCCAACATGGCAGACTGGGATGCCAGCACTTCTTCGATCGCCCGCTCCATGAAGATCACGCGATATTCGTATCGCACTGGCAGATGGGGCAAGAGAGGCGCGACCACCTTCACGACCCGGCCACAGGCTTGCGCCAGAAATGCTGCATCCGTCTTTAATCGTTTCGTGGCTTCGAGCTCTAAATAGCCGTTCGGGTTGTCGATGTCCGCGGCACGCCGTCCATCGGAATGAATTGCCAGTCCCGCCGCCTCGAGCATCTGCATCATCATCGACGTCCCAGACCGGGGCATTCCCGAAACGATGATGATTCGGCCCTCGGATCCAGCCGCTTCGCCAGGCACGTTCTCAGACATTCTCTCGGGCAAACTCCCGGGCACAAAGGCCGTCATCGATCTATTCGATCCGCTCGATCTACTTCCCTCAAACCACTGAAGGCCGACAGAATCGCGTCGCAGCGTACGCTAGAATCGCGGGATGGACAGACCGACCCTGAACACGGTTTCCGCCGACGCCTCCGATCTCGTCGCGCGTGTCGAGTCTTTAGTCGAAGCCGATGGCTACGCGATCATTCACAATGTCATCGACGACGACGCCTGCCACCAGCTCATCGCGGAAATCGATCGCGTCGAACGGGCATTCGACATCACATTCGGTCAGAATGGCTTCGAAGGCTTTGAGACTCGACGCATCTTTAACCTGATCGCACGGGGCCCGAGTTTCCGCGATCTCGTGATCAATCAGACAATCCTCCAATCGATCGAAGGGCTGCTGGGCGAGGATTTCCTTTTGTCCGGAACGACATCGATGCATATCGGACCCGGAGAAACGATTCAGCCGCTCCACTCCGACGATGGAATGATCACGCTCCCGCGACCGCATCCCGCCACGATGGTTACGACGCTCTGGGCGCTCTCAACCTTCACGAGCGAAAACGGCGCAACCCGCCTGATTCCCGGTTCTCACAAACTCAAAGGGATCACACCGGGATCCGGCCATGAAGACGACATCCTGCTCGCAGAAATGCCAGCGGGAAGTGTGCTCATCCTGCACGGCTCGACCTGGCATGGAGGCGGTGCCAATACAACGGCTCAAGTCGATCGCTATGGACTTTCGATTCAGTATGTCGCTGGTTGGTGCCGGCAACAGCAGAATTTGATGCTCGGCACCCCTCGCGACATCGTCGCCAGTTATCCGCGACGCTTACAGGAATTGATCGGCTACTCCATGTACCGAAACGTCATGGGGCATGTAGACCGGGCACATCCTCTCAGCCTATTAGGCACGGACATCAAGCCGGAAATGGTTTGGGACAAATTGGGGAGAACATGATGAGCCATCAGCTCAAAAAAAGTCGTCACCGAACAGAGGTCATCAACCGATTGTCGTACGACAGATGGATTTCGATTTCCCGAGCGACTTCGATCCCGGCGTGATCAAGGGAGACCCCGCGCAATCGTATGCGATGATTGGCCTCTCACTCCTCCTACCCGACCTCGAACAAGTTCAGCGCCCAGGAAGGCCAGCACGACCGGCAACACACGCTCCTGAATGACTCGATTCGATTGCAGGGCTTTGAGGCGCTGACGACGGCATCGGCGCGCTTTTTCTTCGAAAGGCAATCTGATGACGAAATGCTGCCTTCCGTGAACGCGCTCTTTCAGTGGCATATGTCACGATTCATCTCTCGAGTCACCCGCTATATGCTTGAAGCCGATCCCTCCGCAGTCGAACGCTGCGGTGGGAAAGAAGGTCTGCGCGCTCGTCGCAAGGCCTTGGGCCCTGACCTTCGAAAGATCTTCCTGCCCAAACTCTTGAAGATCTATTCCCCCTGGTACACGCCTCACGACATTCCCTGACGATCCAGAGTTGGAGGAAATGGCCGAGCAATACTCGAATCTCGCGATTTCTACGCGCTGAGGTCGGTCGAGTCTTCCCCTCGACCGGAATGGTCGAAACGGCATGGCTCGAAATGGCTTAGTCGCCGCTGTCCGCGAAGGACATCAAGAGCTCACGGGTCCGGGTCCGGTCGGCGGGCGCTGGCGTGAACTCCGTCGCCGCAAAATCCGTCACACCCGCATCCGCGAGTTCGGACAACTTGCCCCGCACGAACGCCTCATCCCCAATCAACGCCACATCACCGGGCCCATCCACACCCTCGCGATCGAACATCGCGCGGTAGGACGGGAGGTCTCCATAATGCGAGAGTAGTTTCGTCACAAGTCCGCGCATCGCATCGACCTCATCCGTTACGCAGACGGGCAGAGTCGCGACAATCCGGGGATCGGGTCGCCCCGCCTCCTTGGCCGCTTCACGAAGAATCGGAGCAATGTGTTCGCGCACCGTCTTGGGCCCAACCCAGGCCAGCGTCGTCCCCTGGGCCCGTGCACCGGTGACCCTAAGTGCCTGCGGACCTAACGCGGCGACGAGAACAGGACACGGCGTATCCGGCGCTTTGAAGACCTGCGCATGGCAGGAAAGAACCTCCCCTTCAAACGAAACCTTGCCGTCAGTAAGAAGCGGAATGAGAATCGAAAGGTATTCGCGCAAATGTCGAATTGGTTTATCAAAACCAATCCCCAGTTCCTTCATCATCGATTCGTGGGAGAGACCAATGCCAAGGGTCAGCCGATTTCCAATCACCGAGCGAACCGTAAGGACATGACCGGCAAGCGCGAGCGGATGGCGGGGAAATGTTGGAACGATCGCGGTTCCAAGCTCGATCTTCGGCACCCGCTCGCCAACGAATCCGAGAACACTGATCGCATCGAAGCCCCCCGTCGGATGCTCGGCCAGCCAGTAGCTGGTAAATCCATCCGCGGCGGCGCGCGCCGCATCCTCCGCGATCGCGTCGATCGACGCCTTCTGTACCAAACCCGTCCCGTTGATTCCCAATCGCATTCTAACTGTCTCCCTCGTTTCTCTCGCCTCTTGATCGAGCCCTGAAGCCCGCTGCCCAGTCCGCGTTCGACAGGGCCAGCTGAAACGTAGTCCTCCCCGGTCTCATTGCCATTGCCTCGAGAGCCGACCGGCTGCGGGGTCTGCCTGGCTCGCTATTCTCCTCCTTCTCACGCCCCTCGGCCAACTCGCGCAATTTCGCGGAACCCGTTTTCAGAATCGAAGGAGATCTCCCATGAGTCGCAAAGCATTTGTCATTGGTGTCGGTATGACCAAGTTCGAAAAACCCGGATCCAAGGAATGGGACTATCCAGACATGGGTCGCGAAGCCGGCGAACGAGCGCTCGCGGACGCCGGACTCAAAATCGATGACATCGAGCAAGCCGCCGTCGGATATTGCGCCGGGGACTCGACATGCGGACAGCGCGCCTTCTATGAACTCGGCACCACGGGCGTACCCATCTACAACGTGAACAATAACTGTTCGACGGGCTCGACCGCTCTTTTCATGGCCAAGCAATTCGTCGAGGGCGGACTCTCTGAATGCACGATGGCGATGGGATTCGAAAAGATGGAGAAGGGCTCGCTCGGTGTGAAGTACACGGATCGAACGATGCCGATGGACAAGCATTTCAAGGTCATGGTCGAGGAACGAGGATTCGAACCCAAGGCGCCTGCCGCGCCACAGATGTTCGGAAACGCGGGCATCGAACACATGGAGCGCTACGGAACGACCGCAGAGCAATTCGCAAAGATTGCCTACAAGAACCACAAGCACTCGGTCAATAATCCCTATTCGCAATTCCGGGACGAATACACGCTCGAGCAGATCCTCGACGCGCCGACCATTTACGGCCCACTCACTAAGCTTCAATGCTGCCCGACCTCCGATGGCGGCGGCGCGGCCATCATTGCAAGCGAAGATTTCGTTCGTTCCCACGGCCTCGAAGATCAGGCCGTCGAGATCCTCGGACAACATATGTCGACGGACTTCGCGAGCACCTTCGACGAGAAGTCGATGATCAAGATGGTCGGATCGGACGTCACGAAGGCCGCCGCGCAGAAGGTGTATGAACAGGCGGGCTTCGGCCCCGAGAATGTGGACGTCGTCGAACTCCACGATTGCTTCAGCTGCAATGAAATGATCACTTACGAAGCATTGGACCTCTGCGCGGAAGGCAAGGGTGGCGCATTCGTCGATGCCGGCGCGCAGACCTACGGCGGACAAGTTGTGGTCAACCCATCCGGCGGACTGATCTCGAAGGGGCACCCACTCGGGGCAACTGGTCTCGCACAATGCGCGGAGCTGTGCTGGCAGCTACGAGGCGAAGCCGACGCAAGACAGGTCGATGGCGCGAAGATCGCACTCCAACACAACCTCGGACTTGGCGGCGCGGCGGTCGTGACCATGTATCGCAAAATGCAGTAACGCTGGCGGACCTCGAGCCTGACCCGTTACGTCTTAGTCGTTATGACTGAAGAGTCCGGCCGCGATGCCAGCAACGGGCCCCAGAATGCCCCTTCCGAGATGCCGACCATTAGTCGTCGTGGTCGCTACCAGTGCGTCTTCTGCCCGCCGAGCGCTTCGGCCAACTTAGCCATTTCGAGATGTAGCGCTTCCCAGGGCATGGTCGTATCCGTACCCGCCAGCCCTATTGGCTCACGTTCTTTCCCTCCAAATAGTATCGAGCACGTTTCGCCACGAAGAAGCCTTCTAAGGAGAATTCGTAATGGCGGAATCCGCAGCGTTCAGTCGCGCATTCTTCGCACTCGAGAACGAGGCGTCATTCAGTCGAAGCGAAGCGCGTGGCACGATTCGTCTAGCGCTCAAATGGGCTGGACTCGATGCGAAGAGCGTTACGGTCGAGCAGCTGCGGGTCGTGCTCGAACGCCTCCTCCCCATCGAACTCGAAAGGCGCGGCGTTCCCGAACCCGAAGCCGGCTGCCGGAAACTTTCCCGCGGCCTGACCCAGGTCGTGATCGACAGCGCGGAGGAAACTCCAGAACATGTCTTTAGTCGGCTCGGCGGAAGTTAGTTAGTATCCTGTAGAATACGTCGCGTGACGTCAGGGTTTCAGATCCTGGAACCGACAAAATCACCGACACAGGATTCCCGTTGAGCGAACTCCAAAGAAATGGCGCACGACTGCATTACAAAGTGTCGGGCATCGGACCGCCCGTCCTCTTTACCCACGGCTTCGCGGGCACTTCGCGGATCTGGCAGGGCCAGAGCGTCGCCCTCGCCTCGCGAAATACGATCATTGCCTGGGATATGCGGGGACATGGCAGATCGCGCGTCGTCGGGGACGACTCCATCGGTGGCGAAGGCTCCATCGGTGGCGAAGGCTCCATCGGATGTCTCTTCAGTGTGGATGAGACCCTCGATGACATGGCCGCGATTCTCGATCACCTCGGCCATGAACGCGCAGTCATCGGAGGCCATTCCCTCGGTGGCTACATGGCGCTGGCCTTCTATCAGAAATATCCCGAACGAGTTCGCTCGCTCCTCCTCCTCGCAACCGGTCCCGGATACAGGAGTGATGAAGCGCGCGCGGAGTGGAACACGATGGCGAAAGGACTGGGCCAGCGTATCGAGAAGTACGGCCTCGAGGAATTAAAGAAACTCGATCGCAGCATGGATCCCGATGAGCACGAATCGGCTCTGGAATTAGCCCGAGCCGCAAGAGGCATGCTCGTTCAAAGAAATAGCCAGATCATCGATTCCCTCCCCAACATTCGTATACCCACGCTCGTCGTCGTCGGCAAAAAGGATCGCCAGTACGTCGCGGCCTCAGATTACATGGTCGAAAAGCTCCCGAACGCCGAATTGGTTTCGATCCCCAATGCAGGCCACGCCGTCAATCTCCATCAGCCCGAACTTTTCAATCGTGCCGCTCAAAAGTTCCTCGACCGAGTCGAATAACATCGAATCGGCCACCGAGCCTGCCGAGTCCTTCTAATCCGCGAATCCCATGGAGACAGTCCATTGAACTTGAAGCCTGATGAGGATCTCGAACTGATTGCCGACACCGCGAAGCGGTTCGGGCAAGAAATCCTGGCGCCCAAGATGCGCGAAGCCGAAGCACAGCGATGCATCGATGACGAGACCCGTAGCGCCTTTCAAGAGATCGGCCTGGGCAGCCTCGAATGGCCCGAGGACGCTGACGGCGCCGGCCTCGGTTGCGTCGCACGCGTACTCGTCAATGAAGAACTCGGCGCAGCCGACGCGGGCGCGGCGATCGCGCTGGACGAGTTCGGCCCCGCCCTTTATCCGATTCTCGAGATGGAGGGCGACATTCACTCGCTCACGCGCCCCGACTCTTCCCGCGCCGCCGACGGAGGAGCGAATGCACGCACACTCCTCGTGACGAACTTGGACGGAAATGTTCAATTCGAAAAAGATCGCGTGAGTGGGCTCATCCCCTGGGTCCCGGCCAATGAAGCGGATTCGATCGTTGTCTTGGCCGGAGAGCGGGCCGCAATCTTGCGCAGCGGATTCAGCTTCGATCCGATCCGAGGCGCTGGTCTTCGCGCGGCCGGGGCCAGCGAACTTCGCATCGTGGACGCAGAAGCCCAGAGCCTGCTTGTCGATAAAACTGGTGCCGGCCGAGTTCGTGCCCGCGCGCGGCTCTATGTCGCATCCTTGATGCTAGGCGTAATGCGGGCCGCCTGTGACTTTTCCCGGGACTACGCGGTAGAACGCAAGGCCTTTGGCAAACCCATTGGCCACCACCAGGCCCTCGCCTTCTTGATGACCGATATGCAGATGGCGCTCGACGGCGCGAGACTCCTCGTACACGACGCCGCGTGGCGAATCGACCGGGGGCTTCCCTGCGAGAGCGCGGCCGCATCGGCCTACGCTGAATGCATCGATGCCTCACGTTTGATCGGACCGAGCGGTGTTCAGATTCTCGGCGGGCACGGATTCATGGCGGACTACCCCGTCGAAAAACACATGCGTGAAGGACGCGCGCTCGGGTTGTTATTCGGGGGTTTCGACGCAGCGGTCGAGGAGGCCGGTCGCCTGGTTTGCGCGAGTGATGCACCAGTTGAGATCGGTATCGGGGGAGCGGTCTAATGGATTTTCAGCTTGATCAAGAAACTCGAGATTCGCTCGAGGCGTTAAAGGTCTGGGGAAGAGACGTCGTTCGCCCCGTCGGACTCGAAGCGGACCGCCAGGCGCGGCCGATCCCGGTCGACGACCCCTATTTTGATCTTTGTCTCGAACGCGGAGATGGCCGAACCCATTGGCGGCCCGAGGGCGGAGCGAAATCGGACAAACGACGCTCGACACTTTCGCGACTGCTCTTGTCAGAAGAGTTCGCCTACTGGGATCGTGCCGTGATGATCGCCAACCCCGGACCCGGCCTGCCGGAACTCAGCGTCATCGGCGGCGGCACAGAAGAACAAAAGGAGCGCTTCCTGCTTCCCTTCGTGAACCCGGATCGCCCCCGGTGGGCTTGCTTTGCGATGACCGAACCCGGAGCCGGTTCGGATGCCGCGGCGATCGCCACCAAAGCACAGAAAGACGGAGACGGCTGGATCCTGAATGGTGCGAAATGTTTCATCGGATCGGCGTCGCGCTCGGACTGGATTCTCGTCCAGGCCACCGTGGACATCACGAAGGGCCGCGCAGCCCAGCGCGCATTCTTCGTCGAGCAGGGCGTCGAGGGACTCGGCCCCTTCAAGGTCGAGAAGAAGATGGGCCTCAAGGCATACGAGTCTGCTTCATTCAGTCTCGAGAATGTTCGAGTGCCGGCGGCGAATCTTCTCGGCGGAGAAGATCGATACGAAAAGAAGGCCGGCTTCAAGACCGCCATGTCGACCTTCAATGCCGGACGCCCGGTCATCGCGGCCAATGCGGTCGGAATCGCCAGAGCGGCGCTCGATGAAATGATTCGATTCGCAAGGCAACACGACCTGCTCGGCGACAACCGGGTGCGGGATCGAATCGAAGCCATCTCTCGCAAGGTCCGCATGGCCCGACTGGTGTGCCTCCGGGCCGGCCAGCTAGCCGACGAACAGCGGCCCAACATCGTCGAAGCCTCGATGTCCAAAGCACTGGCCGCAGAGGTCGCGCAAGAGGCGACATCCCATGGACTCGAGTTGATCGGCATCGCAGGCGGCCGCGGCGATCATCTGATCGAGAAACTCTACCGAGACGCCAAGGCCATGGATATCGTCGAGGGCACTGGACAAATTCAGCGCATGATCATCGCGCGAAGCCTGGTCGGCCTGCCCCGCTAACCAACCTGCGAAGTTCGTGACCCCGAACGGATGACCCCACTTGATCAATAGGAGAGCCCAGATGACCGACGTTGCATCAACTACGATCCTCTCACGAACACAGGAAGGCGACCTGTCCGTCGAGATCGGCGGCGACTACGTCACCACCGTTGAAATCTGCCGCCCTCCAGAAAACTTTTTTGATCAAGCGTTGATCCGCGGCTTGGCAGACATTTTCGAGGCCCTGGATGCGGACGATCGCTGTCGCGCCGTGGTCTTGTGTGCAGAGGGAAAACATTTTTGTGCGGGCGCAAATTTTGCGAGCGACCGTTCGGCGGTCGATGATGGAAGTGGACTGCATCTCTATGACGAAGCCGTGCGGCTCTTCTCGACGCACACGCCGGTCGTCGCCGCCATCCAGGGTGCGGCCATCGGCGGCGGATTGGGACTTGCCCTTTTCTCTGATTTTCGAGTCGCCACGCCGGAGTCACGCTTCAGCGCCAATTTCGCACGCCTGGGATTTCACCAGGGCTTCGGTCTGAGCGTCACTCTCCCACGTCTCATCGGACTCCAGGCCGCTATGGACCTGCTCTATACGGGTCGACGTGTACGCGGCGAGGAAGCCCACGCGTTGGGACTCTGCGATCGAATCACCCAAGCCGAGGACCTTCGAGTGGCAGCCCATGACTGGGCCGTTGAGATCGCGACCTCCGCTCCGCTGGCGATTCAATCCATTCGCGAATCCCTGCGCGGCGACCTGGCGGCTGAAATCCGCGCGGCCACCGATCGCGAAAAAGCCGAACAGGAACGACTGCAGAAGACCGACGACTTTCGCGAAGGAATTCGCGCCATGAGTGAGCGAAGACGGCCAGACTTCAAGGGCCGCTAGTCGCCGGGGCGAGACGAACTCGCGCAGGCTGATAGACTTCGATAAATGTTAGCGCCACGGATCACAGCGCTGAATCGACTGGAGAGTCAGTATGGACGTTGGAATTCAAGTCATCTTCTCATCTTTTGGTACTGACGCGCCCGATTCACAGGTCTACTCGGAAGAAATCAGACTCTGTCTGTTGGCCGAGGATCTTGGCTATGACGTCGTCTGGCCGGTCGAACATCATTTCAACGACTACTCGTTCTGTCCGGACAACATCCAATTCCTCAGCTACTTGGCGGGTCGAACCAGCAGCATCGACCTCGGAACGGCTGCAGTCATCCTGCCCTGGAACGAGCCGCTTCGCGTCGCCGAGAAAATCGCGATGCTCGACGAACTCTCGGATGGACGCGTGCGCTTTGGAATGGGCCGCGGACTTTCCCGGCGTGAGTACGAACCGTTCCGCGGAATCGAGATGGATGAATCACGCGGGCGTTTCGATGAAGCTGCACCAATGATTCTCGAAGCACTCGAGACGGGTTTCATCGAAGGCTCGGGCTCCTTCTACCCCCAGCCGCGAACGGAACTTCGACCGCGACCCACCCGAACCTTCAAGGGCCGAACCTATGCCGTGGCCAACTCTGCCGACTCCGTCGAAATCGCCGCCGAGATCGGCGCACGCATGATCATGTTCGCCGAACGCGCCTGGGATTCCCGAATGGTCGGCATCCAACGTTATCGCGATCAGTTCAAGGAACATCATGGCCTAGAAGCACCGCCGCTACTGACATGCGACTTCATCTACTGCGACGAAAACGCGGCACGAGGCGAAGAACTCGCCGACCAATATCTGGCGTCCTATCTCGGGTCTTTGCTCGACCACTACGAACTCATGGGCGAGCATTTTTCCAAGCTCGTCGGATATGAAGGCTACGGAAAGAACGCAGAGATGATGCGGGCCATTGGGGAATCCGGATTTTTGAAGGGCTTCAAGGCCGCGAACGCTTATGGCACGCCGGACCAAATTCTCACTTCCCTCGAAACGCGTCACAAGGTCCTGGGAAGCTTCGAGGAGTCAACGTCCTTTCGGTTCGGCGGAATATCCTACGAGA
>LWDU01042427.1_pt1 | contig 56760 bp, 54 predicted proteins | sample 727161 | NCBI WGS metagenome assembly LWDU01 (sample SAMN04566230, study PRJNA314399) | hydrothermal vent metagenome | isolation source: deep sea hydrothermal plume seawater | place: Mexico: Gulf of California, Guaymas Basin | collected 2004-07-11
GCATTAACTTTGCGCTCACCAATGACGACGGCCTTAATGCCAAAAATTACGATAATGCCGATATCATCCTAACCGGCGTTTCGCGCTCTGGGAAAACACCAACTTGCCTATTCCTAGCACTGCAATACGGTATTTATGCAGCCAACTACCCTTTGATCGAGGAAGACTTGCATAGTATGAACTTACCAGAAGCTCTAAAGCAGCACAAAGAGAAGCTATTTGGTCTTAGCATTAGCCCTGTGCGCTTACAAAGCATTCGTGACGAACGCCGTGCAAATAGTGGCTACGCCTCGATTGACCAATGCCGTAAAGAAGTTAGGCGTGCTGAGGATATTTTTGTTGAAAACAAGGTGCCGTTTCTTGACACTAGTCAAATATCAATCGAAGAAATTGCAGCACGGATTTTAAATAAGAAAAAACTCAAAAGGCGCTACTAAGGAATTGATATAAAACAAGCCTCAATAGAGGCTTGTTTTAGGGTTTCTTTTAAAAAGACTTTTAAGAAGCTTTTAAGACGTCCACTGCCACAATTTTATACTCAGGGCATTGGGTTTCTTCGTCTGTTACCGCACTGGTAACTTCGTTAATAAGCACTTCAGGAAAGTGGAACGTTGTACGAACAACGCCCTTCTTAACGCGATCAGTCACTTGAACATCAAGAGTCACTTCACCTCGATCCGATTTCAATGTTGCACGATCACCTGTAATAAGGTCTTTCGCTTTTGCATCTTTCGGATTAAGCATAATCACGTCTTTTGTCAAGAGCTCTACGTTTGACGTACGGCGTGTCATCTGAAGCTCACGACCTGTAGTCAAAATAAACGGATACTTGTCTTTGTGCTGAACTAATTCTTCAGACTCTCTCCAATCGTAGTAATGGAACTTGCCTTTACCAATCTTAAATTCACCAATGTGTAGAATTTGAGTGTCTTCGCCTTTTTTGTTGACTGGCCACTGTAGACCCATTGGACTGGCACCTAGACCTTCCCAAGTAACGCCTTCAAAGAATGAAACAACATCAGCAACTTCTTTTAATACTTCAGCTGCATCGTAATCAGGTTGATCGAAACCTAACGTGCGCATCATTTCAACAATGATTTGACCGTCAGTCTTACAACCTTTAAGAGGCTTAACCGCAGCGTTTACTTGCTGAATTCGACGCTCAGTGTTAGTGAACGTGCCACTCTTCTCAAGGAAGGTCGTGCCAGGCAATACAACGTCAGCCATCTTCGATGTTTCTGTCATAAAGATCTCTTGCACAACAAGTAAATCTAGGGCTTCCATACTCTTCTTAACATGGTGAGTATTTGGATCTGTTTGCACAACGTCTTCGGCAAAAATCCAAAGCGCCTTCACTGAACCGTCAATCGCACCATCAAACATTTCAGGAATTTTCTTACCGTCTGTTGTTGGTGATGGCATGCCAAACTTTTCTTCGTAATACTCTTGAACTTCTTTTTGATTCATCCATAAGTAGCCTGGACCGTGGTGAGGTTGACAGCCCATATCAGCTGCACCTTGCACGTTGTTCTGGCCACGCAGTGGATTAACACCAACGCCTGGACGACCCAAGTTTCCCGTCATCATCGCAAGGTTGGCGATTAGCATTACTGTTTGTGAGCCCTGTGAATGCTCAGTTACACCTAAACCATGGAATTCCATCGCATTGTTAGCGCTAGCATAAGCAATAGCAACTGCCTTAGCATCTTCCGTGCTAACACCGCAGATTGCAGACATAGCATCAACATCAAGCTCTTTGATTTGCTCCATAAATTCAGCACCGCCTTCACAACGCTCTTCAATAAATGTCTTATCAAGAAGATCCGCCTCAACAATGTAGTATTGAATCATGTTCAACAANCCAAAGGCTTGTTGCATGCCCCAAGCTGTTGGTGAGTGACAAACACGCGCACAACAGTCAACGTTGTTGGTGCCGATAACTTGACGAATCATTTTTTGGAAAAGGAAGTTTTCTTCATTAGTGCAACGCGCTGAAGAAATGCCTGCAATCGCGTCAGGGCCGTGTTCTGCCTTAATAGACTCAAACTTGTCTTTAATATAACCGAATGCTTCTTCCCATGAACATGGGACCAATTCGCCATTTTTACGAATCAATGGTGAGGTTAAACGGTCTTCATGGTTGTAGAACTTAAAGGCATAACGGCCTTTCAAACATGTGTGGCCTGCGTTAACCGCATCTTGAGGAGCGCGAATTGATAATACTTCGTTGTTCTTAACTGCCACTTCTAGGTTACAGCCTACGGCGCAGTATGAGCAAATTGTACGAACTGTTTTGTCCGCTTCAACTGATTTTGATTGGAATACGTCTGAAATCGCTGATGTTGGGCAAGTTTGCGCACAAGCACCACACGAAACACACGACGAATCACCGAATAACATATCGTTATCGGTAGTAATACGCGACTCAAAACCACGGCCTGTCATTGTCAATGTGAACTGACCCTGGACTTCGTCACAAGCGCGCACACAACGTGAACAGTTAATACACTTAGACAGGTCCATACGCATGTAAGCGTGGCTTAGGTCTTTTTCACGATCAATATGGTTAGCGCCTTTGGCGTAACGAATTTTTCTAACACCAACACTGGCAGCAACGTCTTGTAGCTCACAGTTGCCATTCACTTCACAAGTTAGGCATTCAGGTGGATGGTCACTAAGGACCAACTCAACAATATTTCTACGTAATTTTTTGATACTGTCAGAGTTTGTAGAAACATGCATGCCTGGGCTGATTGGGGTGTGGCACGAAGCAACCGTTCTCTTAGGGCCGTCTTCGTTGTACTGAACTTCTACAGAACAAACACGACAAGCACCGTAAGGTTTTAAGTTGACATCGTCACAAAGTGTTGGAATGATTTTATCACCCAGTGCTTTGTTGGTAAATTCTAGAACTGAAGTTGAGTCATCAAAAGGAAACTCAACACCATCAATAAATACGCCTTGTGGATTATCTGACATATTATTTCTCCATATAAGGTTTAAACTCATCCGTACAATGCTCGAGTAAGTTTTTAACAGGAAGCGGCAGACCGCCACCTAGAGCGCATAATGAGCCCACTTCCATCGTTTCTAATAAATCTTGAATCAGCTCTTCTGAAAACTTTTGATCACCCTCTATCGCCGATTGTAACATTTCCTTGCCACGAGTTGCGCCCAAACGACACGGGAAGCACTTACCACAAGACTCGTGTGCAGTGAATTCAAATAGGTGTTTTGCGTACTCTACCGCTGAAAATGACTCAGGAATACAAACGAAACTAGCGTGCCCCATTAAGAAGCCACCATCGTCGAACGATTCAAAGTCTAGCGTCAATGTGCGCAAAATATCAATCGGCACACAGCCGCCCAATGGGCCGCCAACTTGGATGACCTTGATGTCATCATTAAAGCCACCACCAATGTCATCAATAATGAAGTTCATTGGAGTTGCCATATCGACTTCGTACAGTCCAGGATTGTTAAAGTAGCCGTCTAAAGATATTAGCTTAGTGCCTGTTGAGCGCCCGTTACCAATTTTCTTAAATGACTCGCCACCAAGTCTAAAGATTGCTGGTACTGCAGCCAAACTTTCAACGTTGTTTACAACCGTTGGTTTTTTGTACAAACCTTCAACCGTTGGGAATGGAGGGCGCACATCTACTTCGGCGCGTCGGCCTTCGATTGAAGCGATTAATGCTGTTTCTTCGCCACAAATGTAGGCGCCTTGACCTTCGACAACACTCATGTCAAAGTCAAAACCACTGCCAAGAATATTTTCACCTAGCAAGCCTAGCTCGCGCAATTTGGACAATGCATCATCGGTTGCTTTAATCGATTCTGGGTACTCACCACGAACGTATAGGAAGCCCTGCGTTGAACCAATAAGGTAGCCACAGATGGCCATACCAAACAATACTTTAAGCGTTTGCTCTTCCAGAAGGTATCTGTCAGAGAATGCACCCGGATCACCTTCGTCAGCGTTACAAACCACGTATTTAGCGCTCGCTTCTTGTGCTTGACAGAATTCCCACTTCATACCAGTAGGGAATCCCGCACCGCCACGACCACGTAGGCCGGACTCTTTAAGGGTGTTGATTAACTCTGCTTTGTCTGCTGCAAAGCAAGTTTCTAATAATTCTTTGAAATCCTCAAAGCTAGAGAAAATTTCGTCTTCGACTAAGAATGAAGTGTCTGAATATGACTTCATTGTGTAATCTGGGCTAGTGTGATCGCCAGCAATAATAGTGTCTAGCTTGTTAATATCGTCACCAGAATAATTCTTGCCTTCATAGTGGAACGAACTGTTTTCGTAACATCTGCCCAGACAAATCATCTCACCGACATTTTCTTCGCCAAATTTAGCGTTTAGTTTGTCAGAGACATCGCCTTGGGTACCGCGACAAAGACAAGCGCTGCCCGTACAAACGTAGGCTTTTTTGCTTTTATGGTCTTCACCAAAGAAATCATAAAAACTCTTAGTACTGTGGATGGTTGAAACACCCAAGTTGTACTCGCCAGCTAACTGATTGTCAGCTGCTTCAGTAGGGCTTGCTGCAATTTTGCCAAACAAGCTGTTTTTGTCGTCTTTTTTACCCGACAATAAACTGATATTTCTAGACATTCAATCTCCTAGGATTAGTCTTTGATGCGCCATGCACCATTATAAATATTATATTTATTTTTCTTGATAAAACCAATCAAAGTAATATCAAACTTCCGTGCCAAATCTAGAGCTAATGAGGTTGGCGCCCCAATTCCAGCTATCATCCCTATTCCCGCCATCAGCGTTTTTTGGATGATATCAAAGCCCAGCCTTCCCGAACACATAACAAATTGTTCGCTCGGATTAAGCATATCCCTACACCTAACATAACCAATGAGCTTATCTAGCGCATTGTGCCTACCTACATCTTCAGCCAAATGCAGCAACTCACCACTAGCACTAATAAGGCCGCTAGCATGAACGCCACCAGTATTGGCAAACTGTTCTTGTTTTGCCCTCAATATATCGGGCAATTTCGTAATCAAATCAACACTCACAAGGGGCATTGATTTTTCTATTTGCGGTTCGTAGGCAATTTCAATCGCATTCAGCGTGCCTTTGCCACAAACTCCGCAGCTAGAACTCACCATAAAATGGCGCTGCAAATTCTTTAAATCCAGTTGATTTCCCTTACCTAGTGTTACCAGCAAAGAATTATCAACATCGTAGAGGCTTTTATTGGTACCTCTTGGCGCAATACTTTCAATTGCACTTTTGTCATTAATGACACCTTCAGAAAACAGAATACCAGAAACTAATGACTCGTCATCGCCCGGCGTTCTCATGGTAACCATTAATGGCTCCTCGACCCAATCCTCGTTTGAGAAATATCGTATAATAATCTCAAGAGGCTCTTCTATTGCGATACAGTCACTAGTACTCGTTACGGTTGAATTCTCAACCTTATGAATATCGTAGTTAACTGTATCGCTAACAGTCATAGATTTAGAATAGACCTTGTACTAGGCCCTCTTCATCTAAATGAATCTTGTCTGCCGCAGGAGATCTCGGTAGACCAGGCATTGTCATAATCGCACCACAAACAACAACAACAAATTCCGCACCCGCTGATAATCTTACTTCACGGATTGACATAGAGTGGCCAGTAGGCGCACCTAGTAATTGTGGATCTGTTGAGAATGAATATTGTGTTTTAGCAATACAAACTGGTAAATGACCAAAACCGTTGTCTTGGTACCAAGCAAGCTTGTCTCTAACAACTTTATCAGCCAATACTTCGTCTGCGTGATAAATTGTTTTAGCAACTGTTTCAACTTTCTCGAGCAATGGCATTGCATCGTCGTAAAGTGTCTTGAATTGAGAGGCGCCTGATTCAGCCAATGCAACCACTTTTTCAGCCAAGTCAATCGCACCATCACCGCCGTGCTCCCAATGACTTGAAACACTCACGTCAACATGGAATTGCTTACAGTATTCTCTGATCACTTCAAATTCAGCTTCAGTGTCTGTCACAAAGTTGTTGATACCGACAACTAAAGGAACGCCGAACTGGCTTAAGTTGCGAATGTGTCTTCCTAGGTTTACACAACCCTTCAGTAGTGCCTCTGTGTTTTCTGTGTTTAGGTCGGCCTTAGCAACACCACCTTGGTGTTTAAGCGCACGAATAGTCGCAACCAAAACAACAGCGTCTGGCGCTATGCCAGCCTTACGGCACTTAATATCGAAGAATTTTTCAGCACCTAAGTCAGCGCCAAATCCAGCTTCTGTTACTGTGTATTCAGACATCTTAAGTGATGTCTTGGTAGCAATTACTGAGTTACAACCGTGAGCGATATTGGCGAATGGACCGCCGTGAATGATCGCTGGGTTGCCTTCTAATGTTTGCACGATATTTGGTCTGAAAGCATCTTTAAGCAATACTGTCATTGCGTGGTGAGCATTAATTTGACTAGCTCTTACTGGCACCATGTCACGCGTGTAAGCAACAATAATATTGCCCAATTTTTCTTCTAGCTCTGCTAGGTTTTCCGCAAGACAGAAAATTGCCATAACTTCTGATGCAACCGTAATATCAAAACCGTCTTCACGTGGATAACCATTTGTTGAGCCACCTAAAGATGAAGTGATTGTACGAAGTGAACGATCGTTCATATCAACAACACGACGGAATGCAACTTTTCTGCTATCGATGTTTAGTGAGTTACCCCAGTAAATGTGGTTATCAATCATCGCAGACAATAAGCTGTGTGCAGATGTGATTGCGTGGAAGTCACCTGTGAAATGAAGGTTAATGTCTTCCATTGGAATAACTTGAGCGTAACCACCACCGGCAGCACCACCTTTCATGCCAAAACAAGGACCTAAGCTCGGCTCACGCAAACATACTGTTGCTTGCTTGCCAATTTTGTTAAGGCCGTCTGTCAGACCAACCGAAGTGGTTGTCTTGCCTTCACCGGCTGGTGTTGGCGTTACCGCAGTAACCAAAATTAGTTTTCCATCTTCGTTGCTTTGTGCAGCTTCAATAGCTTGCCAAGAAATCTTAGCTTTATCATGACCAAAAGGTACTAAATCCTCTTTACTGATATTTAATTTTGCGCCGATGTCATTAATATGCTCGCCAGTGGCTAGTCTTGCAATCTCAATATCTGATTTATATTCGCTCATGTATTCTCCTGAATATAGTATAAAAACAAAAATAGAGAGGTACAAAAATCCATCATCACTAGGAATTGTTTACATTCCAGTGAAAATGAGCCCTCTTCCTCTCTTAAATAATTAACTTCTGATGCGTATTATCTTATTTTTCCACTAAAGCAATAGTAAAAAAATTCATAACTACGTGAATTCAAATCACCGGATAGTTTAACCCGACAATTATATATTAGAATCCTCGAAGCTGCCCTTACGTTCTGCGATATATGCAAGCAAAGCTTCGTCAATTGCCGGATCAAGTTCGGGCGCCTCATAACTGACGAGCATTTGCTTGTATTTTTCAGCAGCGAGAGCCGCTGTATCCCTAGAGCCGTCTTCAACCCACTGCTCAAAGCTATTGTCATCCAATACGTCCGACATGTAAAACGCTGTCTTAAAGTTCTTCTCGGTGTGCAAGCACCCTAAGAAATGAGACTGAGGGCCCACTTCGCGAATCGCGTCCATCGCTTGGCCGTTCTCGCTCATGTCAATACCTTCGACCGATACACGCATCATGCCCGCTTGATCAGCATCAAGAACAAACTTCTCATAACTCATACACAAACCACCCTCAAGCCAACCGGCGGTGTGCAGATTGAAATTAACACTGGCATTAATCGTTGCTTGCATGGTGTTGGCTGCTTCATAACCCGCTTGCGCGTCTGGCATCTTGGCACCATTAAAACCTCCACCACTTCTAAACGGCACACCCAATCGTCTTGCAAGCGCACCTGAAATGTTCATCATATGCCCAGCTTCCGGCGTACCAAAAGTTGGTGCACCCGATTTCATTGACATTGCTGTTACAAAGTTGCCGTAAACAACCGGCGCACCAGGGCGTACTAATTGGGCAAATGCCATGCCCGCCATACCTTCTGCAAGGCTTTGCGCGGCAACACCAGCAGCCGTCACAGGCGCCATAGCGCCGGCAACAATAAATGGTGTAACAATACAAGCTTGATTGTTTCTCGCATAAACCTTTAACGCGCCCAACATGGTGTCGTCAAACGACATTGGTGAAGAGGCGTTAATTAAACTAATTAAGACGCAGTTCTGATCGACGAAGTCATCACCAAATACAATCTTGGCCATATTAACCGTGTCTTGCGCACGTTCCGCGGCAGTTACTGAGCCCATAAAAGGCTTGTCAGAATACTTAATATGGCTATACACCATATCGAAATGACGCTTGTTAACTGGTAAATCGCAAGGCTCACAAATCGTACCGCCGGAATGATGAAGATTGTCCGACATATAGGCTAATTTGACAAAATTACGAAAATCTTCAATCGTCGCATAACGACGCCCTTCGTCAAGATTGTGAATAAACGGCGACCCGTAAGCAGGTACCAAGACCATGTTGTCGCCACCAATAACAATATTTTTCTCAGGATTGCGTGCAAACTGAGTAAACATTTTTGGTGCATTTTCTTGAATAATTTTGCGACACATTCCCCTTGGAAAGCGTACGCGGTCGCCATCAATGTTGGCGCCTGCTGCACCCAAAATATCAAGCGCTTCTTGATCTTCAGAAAAGACAATACCAATTTCTTCAAGAATGGTGTCGGCATTTTCTTCAATAATGCTTAAATCCTCATCACTTAGAATGCTGTAATGTGGAATTTTGCGTGTAATATAGGCTGGTGGTTTTGGTATTGCTGGCGCCTCTGACTCGCCACCGCCTCTACGTCTTCTTCTTTCTCTTGCCATGTTTTCCCCTATGATGCCTCTAAGACGCCCTTCTACGGCGTCTGGTTTTATTAATTTTTTGCTCTTTAATCGGTGACACACTGAACTTCATTGCATCAACAAAATAATCTTGAAATTTCGCTTCGGTAGCACTTTCGATTTTAATCACCTCGGCCACTGCATCAATAATTTTCTTCCTGTTACCTACGTCCAGCAACGCCATACTGGCACCAATCCCAGCCGCATTACCAACGGAAGTAACCACTTCTTCTGTAGCACTCGGAATAATCTCCAATAAAGCCACATATCGTGCATCGAGATGTGCGCCAAACGCGCCCGCCAAAAGCACTTGCTCAAACTCTGTACATTCTTGGTAATCCATTAACAAACTCACGCCTGCTGAAAGCGCTGCTTTTGCCAACTGAATGGATCGAATATCAACCTGCTCAATATAGATCGATTGCTCGCCTTGATCAACAAGTAAAAATCTTGTGGTATTGCCAATTTTTGAAAATCTCTCAGGCGCACTAGACTGAACGAAAAGACCGCTTTGATCAATAATACCAACCTCAGCAAAACTAACAATCGCCTCGATAATACCACTGCCACAAATACCGACAGCCTTTTGTTTGACTTTCTTGAAGTCTTCTTCGTCAGACCAAGCTTCCGTGCCAATCATTCTATAACGCACTTCAAGTGTGTCTTTATCAATCCTGACGCGCTCAATAGCGCCATGCGTGGCACGAACACCTGAAGATATTTCAGCACCCTCAAAAGCCGGGCCCGTTGGCGAAGAGGTGGCGTACACCTTGCCATTTTTAGCCAACATAATTTCAGCATTGGTACCAATATCCACCAACAAAGTGGTCTGATTGTGCATGATATGCATTTGACTCAAATAGGCCGCTGCAGTGTCGGCGCCTACATGCCCGGCAATCAGTGGGAAAAACGAAATTCTTGTTTTTGGGTACAAATCAAGTCGCAGCTCTTTGGCGTCAATATCCAGCCACTCACGAGTTGCCAAAGTAAATGGCGATTGACCTAACTCTACTGGTGAAAGTCCAAAAAACAAATGATGCATGATCGGGTTACCAACCAATACAATTTCTAGTAATTTATCTCTGCCCAGTTTTAGCTCGTCACAAGCCTCATGGAACATTTCTGTTAATTTAGTGCGCACGGCGTCTGTGAGTTTTTTGTCACCGCCTTTGTTCATCATGACGTAGGAAACTCGGGACATTAGGTCTTCGCCGTAGCGAATTTGCGGATTCATTGCACTCGACTCAAACAGCAATTGTCCTGTTGCTAGGTCATACACATAGACTGCTAATGTGGTTGAGCCAATATCAACAGCTGCACCAATAATTTGATGCTCGCCTTGTGGATAAACAGCAACAACCTCTTTATTGTCACGCACAGCAACACTGAGAACGCCCTTAGTCTCGTGAATTAGAGGCTGAAGTTCTCTAAGCAAACTAAAATCAAACGTCGCCTGAATGTCTTGTTTTTGTAATTGCTCAAGTAGGTTTTCTGAGGCCGAAGGATTTTCATCCAAGGTAGGCTCATCCAAAGTGCAATGGACCAACTCAATAGTGGTCGAAATATTGTAATCTTGCTTGGCATTTTTCTTACTTATGTAGGCTAAATGCTCTTGAGACTCTTCCGGTACGTCAATAACCAAATCGCCTTGAATGCAAGTTTGGCATGCGAGCCGCTTGCCTTGATATTTCGGATTTTCTTCAATCAGCTGTCTTTCAAGTCGAGTAATGCCGCTGACGTTCTCTGGCTTGCAATCAACACCAAACTTCGAATGTGTTCCTTCTGAAACCTCAATCCAACATTGATGACATTGACCGTAACCGCCGCATAACGAACGAATGGCAACGCCCGCGTCTTGCGCAACTTGCAACAGCGTATCGCCAACTTCACCTTTGTATTGGCGACCCGACGGTGTAAAACAAATTTGCTGAATATCATCCACGCTTACTCGTCTCCCTTTGTTTTGCTAATACCGTAGCCCGAAAATTGCGGCTCGTTGGCTTTAATTTCATAATAGCAGCCTTTTTCTTCGGTAAAAATATGATGGCGCACAGCTAAATCTTTCGCATCATCTAGACTGCCTGCCGTGACGCTAATGGTTGGCAAAGTATCATGCTGCCAAAACATATGCGCCCCACAATTCTCACAAAAACCGTGGCGTGATCCTTCGTGTGTGTAGTACCACTTAATCTCACCACTGATTGTTATTTTATCTCTTTGCGCCTGACAGGCAGCCATATAGTGGCCGGTCATCTTACGACACTGTTGACAATGACAAAAGGACACATCCGACAAATCAAACGCCTCGTAAGTCGTTTGACCGCAAACACAAGATCCTTTGTATTCAATATCAGCCATAGTCATCAATAATTAAGCGCGCCTTCTACGACGACGCCCTTCGCGACCATCGGCACCTTCCGCCGAAGGATCTTTATATGCCTTAATCCATGCCACACAACCATCATCAACACCCGTTAATACGTCTGCCGCTCTGATTGCTTGTACCAATTCAGCGTGCAATGGATTAACGATTGCTGAAGTCATACCGGCCACAATTGCCATCGGTAAGAATGCGTTATTAATGCCGGGACGCTGAGGCAAGCCAAAGCTCACATTGGAGGCGCCACAAGTTGTATTTACTTTTAATTCGGCACGCAATCTGCGCACTAAATCAAACACTTGGTTGCCCGCTTGCGAAATCGCACCAATTGGCATGACCAACGGATCCACAACAACGTCTTCAGGCTTAATACCGTAATCCGCTGCATGCTCTACAATCTTCTTCGCAACCAAAAAACGCTCGTTTGGATCTTGCTTAATACCTGTTTCGTCATTTGAAATTGCAACAACGGCGGCACCGTATTTTTTTACCAAAGGCAAAACACGCTCTAAAACTTCCGTTTCACCGGTCGTTGAATTCACCAGTGCACGACCATCATAAGCCGCAAGGCCGGCTTCAAGCGCCTCAATAATAGATGAATCAATGCATAAAGGCACGTCGACCTCCGCTTGTACACGACGAATAGCTTCCGCTAGAATTGCGGGCTCGTCGGCCAGTGGAATACCGGCATTAATATCCAGCATTTGTGCGCCAGCTTCTACTTGGGCGATAGCGTCTGCTACGACGCGCGAATAATCACCATTTTTCATCTCTTCGGCAAGAATTTTTCTACCTGTAGGATTGATGCGCTCGCCAATCATAACAAAAGGGTGGCCGAAACCAATGGTCACTTCTTTGCTTGCTGACGATAAAGTTGTTGTTGTCATTTCTTTCTTACTCCGTAAACTAATTAATACTCATTCTTAGGTGCCCAAGGCTTTCTGTCGCCAAGAACACCTGAATCTTTGACCATCTCTGCGACATACTGCTCTTGCTTGTACGCCATCACATGTACGCCACTAACACCTTCAAGCTCTTTAACTTGTTGCATCAGTTCAACGCAAATCTTTTGTCCTTCTTTTTTCTGATTCTCCGCACCTTCTAAACGCTTAATAATGCTGTCTGGAATATGCACACCAGGCACATTTGAACGAAGCCACTTTGCTGTATTAGCCGAAGCCAATGTGCCCACACCAGGCAATATAAAAGCACGCTCGGTTAGGCCTCTATCGACCGCTTCCGCCATAAAATCTTTTAGCATCGGCATGTCAAAACAATACTGTGTTTGGATAAACTGCGCACCGGCGTCAATTTTTTTCTCCATTTGCGATACTCGAGATTCAACAGGAGGTACAAACGGGTTAATCGTACTACCAGCAAACATTGCTGGCGCTTTCGTCAGCCTTCTACCACTGAGAAGTGTCGACTCATCTCGCATTTTTTGAATGGTTGTCAACAATGAAATGCTGTCCAGATCAAAAACGCGTTTCGCTTCAGGTTGGTCACCCGCACTGACATCGTCCCCCGTTAACGCCAAGACATTACAAACGCCCATCGCCGCCGCACCCAAAATGTCGCCTTGAATGGCAATTCGGTTTTTGTCTCGACAAGAAATTTGCAGAATCGGCGAATAACCAATATGCGCAAGCAATGCACATACAGCAACACTAGACATGTGGCAATTTGCGCCCGAGCCATCGGTCGCATTAATCGCATCAACCGCATGATCAAACATCGCCGCTTCGTGAAAAACTTCGGTGCGATCGGCAGAATCCGGTGGAGCTAATTCTGTCGTTACCGCAAATTCACCGCGCTTTAGAACGCGCTCAAATCTTCCACGTGAAACATGGCCTTCCAATTTCGGCAACGGGTTGCCCGGATGGTAAACGTATTCCGGATTAATTTTGATTGATTCGTCAGATACCATTGCTATTTCGCCTTAACGTCTTCATTCGCCAATCGAATCCAAGCGCTCGAACCTTTGTGTTCATTATTTACAGCAAATTGAATTTCTTGGATTTTATGGTTGTGTTTCATTTTTTTTGAGCCAGCCCAAGCCTCAACCCAAACACACTTCATCTCAGGCTTTACTTCGCAATTGCCATTGGCACGAACACCGCCGCAAGGGCCGTTTCTTAAAGTTTTTGGGCAGTTCATTGGACAGGTCATGCCCGTTGTTGAGAGTACACAATTACCGCACATTTGACAATCAAACAGAAAGCCTTTGGTTTTCTTTTCAGCCCAAGTAATTGGCTTGTCGAGCTTTCCCTTAACGATTTTATTCAACACTCTAAGAGACGCCAAAATAATAGGCGACGAGGCGTTATACATCGCTTCATAAGCTCTCGCATGTTTGCTTGCAAATAATCTCGCTTTATACATCTTAAGTCTCTTCGTTTGCCACTGGCATTATCTCAATCTCATCAAAGACACAATCCAAACACCCTGTGCCTACCAATTTATATTCGTACTCAAAACCCCAGTCTTTGGCGTATTGTTCGGCCTCTTTTTGCCACTGCTCATTTTCTGTTTGCGCCAAATACACCAATTTTTTGTAATTGGCAAAATACACATCAAACAATTCTGGGTAGCGATCCAAGCCCATGCCTTTAATCATGAGCCTTTTAAAATTATTAACCAAGTAATCGGTTAGGTAGAATGTCCCTAACTCCTGCTCAGCCATTTCGTGAAAAGCTTCAGATCCAGCAAAGAACTCGTAACAATGAGCACCGCCAATGCGTTTCGCATTATATTTTTCGATTACCCTATCGAGCGCCCCGCCCGTACCGCAATCTGCATAAGCAATATAGATATCTTCATAAAGATCGCCATACTTAGCTAAATAATCTTCCACGCCAGGGGCTATCAATTGCGGATTGTTGTGCCAACTTGCTGGCAAACACTGTAATTTAACTTTATCTGATAAACCCGGATTTTGCTCAATCAGCCGAAGAAGGTCGTAAACGAGCGCTCCGCAGCCGAGAACAAGACGTTTTTTATCTGTGTGCACGTTTGTTTTTTCGCTCACGGACATGGGTCTCTGCCATTTCCGAACTGCGTGCTGCATCACGACCGTAAGCCGGCACACCAATCGCGTCTGCAAACTCTTGGTTCAGCGGTGCACCACCACACATCATGTGAATGTCTTTTCGCAGTCCGCGTTTTTCAAATTCCTCTGAAACAACACCCATGTATGGCATTGTTGTTGTCAACAGAGCTGACATGCCAACAATTACTGGCTGATGCTTATCAACAGCTTCAAGGTAGTTTTCTACAGGGTTGTTAATACCTAGGTCAATCACTTCAAAACCAGCGCCTTCAAGCATCATGCCCACAAGGTTTTTGCCAATATCGTGGATATCGCCTTTAACCGTACCAATGACAAACTTACCCAAAGAGGTGTCTTCTGCAGCTTCTGCAAGAATTGGACGTAGAATTTTCATGCCGCCTTTCATCGCACCGGCACATTTAAGCACTTCGGGGACAAACAGAATGCCGTCTCTAAAGTCAACACCAACAATCTTCATGCCGCCCACTAGAGCTTCGCCTAAAACATCATTCGCATCCCAACCACGAGAGAGTAAAATCTCCGTACCTTCGGTTACTTCGTTGGCTAATCCATCGTATAAATCATCTTGAATTTGCTCAACAAGATCTTTGTCATCAAGTTCGTTTAGATCGAAATCGTCTTCATCACTCATCACGGCCCCTTAAGTTATTATTACTAATGTAAAAATGTGATTTAACCGCGGACGTTTTTTAAAGTCAACTGATATTTCTTACTGCTAAAAATCGGATTTCTCGATGGCAATTTTTAACGTAGATAAATAACCGGAATCCTCTTGTATATCAACGCAATAGCGCCCACTTAAATTGTGTGTTTTTGGCTCTAAAAAGAAGCTTTTTCTACGTTCATGAAATTCTGGATGTTCACAGTATTACGAGATACGAACAATAACCTCTGTACCGCCGCCGATTCGATCATGAACATCAACCTTCCAATCATATTGCTTCACGATTTGATTAACAATCGCCAGCCCCAAACCCGTGCCTCCCGTAGTGACATTTCTTGACCCTTCCAAGCGATAAAATGGCTGAAAAATCGCTTCTTTTTGCGCATCAGGAATGCCCGGACCCCGATCTAAAATTGAAATTTCCAAAGAGTCACCAACGCTCTGCCAACACATTTCGACAGGCTGTCCAGCGCCGTAACGCAATGCGTTGCTAAGAATGTTGACCACAACAGCACGAAGTGCGTAAGTCGAAGTCGTTATTACAACGTTCTCGTCACCACTCAGTATTACCTTTTGATTTGTTTCAAAAGTGAGCTCTGCAATCACATCGTTTAGCAATTCTGAAAATACAATGCTCTCTGTATCGCTTGTATCAAGACTTCGTGTTAACGACAAGTACTGAGTAACAATGCGCTCAATGTCTCGGTGTACACTGTGCAATTCCTCTTGCAACTCATCATCGGTCTCTTTCGGCAACATCTCCGTTACCAATGCCAGTCTTGTCAGTGGCGTACGAATATCGTGAGAAATGCCAGAAAGTAAAATAGTTCGGTTCTCCAATAAGTCGTGGACATCCCTAGACATTTGGTTAAATGCTTTGGCGGTATCAGAGAATTCTTGCAGCCCTGATTCTTCTAAAGGTTCTGGCTTTTGACCACGACCGATAGTTTTTGCGGCAACGGCCATTTTCTCCAACGGTTTGGTTATTTTTTTCATCAGATAAAGACTGGCAAGAATGGCGATGAACGCAATAGCCGCCATTATCATAATAGCCACTGTTGGTATGAGCCACTCAGGCCTGCGCTTATTTACCCCTAACCGAATATGCTGGCCCTCGAGTGTCATTTCAAGCCAATATCGTTCCGATCTGCCAGCCTGCTTCAGAACGCGAACCGGACTGCCAATTTGCTCAGATACTTGTCTGGCAACTACCCGGTAATACAAGGGTATCGCTCCAGATTTATCAAGATGCTCATTACCTCTGCCAAGTATTAAATGGTCTTGGTGCTTTAGCCTTTGTGCAAATTCTTTTTTACTGTCCTCGGGCAACTCAACGTAAGTTTGAGCGGTCAAAACAATCAAGGATGCAAGTTCGCCAGCACGCTCTTTATCGTTGGTGTCTTTCATATAATAACTGCCAACCGCGACTGACAGCACTTGTAACAACAACAGTGCGCTTGAAATGATGATGGCAATTTTAACAAACAACGTTTTACGCATTATTCACTACCCCCTTTCGGGGTAAAGCGATAGCCAATGCCGCGTGCTGTGCGAATAAACTGAGGCGATGCTGGATCCGATTCAATCTTTTTACGCAACCGAGTAACCCTAACATCGACAGAGCGGTCAAATGGATCACGATCGATGCCGCTAAGTTGATTCAAAATAAAATCACGGCTGAGTGGCTGATTCGGCTTTTCAATAAACAGTTGCAACAAGCCTATGTCGGAGTATCCCAACTCAATCTCTTTGCCAGAGCGTGTGAGTATTAGTGATTTTTTATTAAATTGGAATTCACCGAAGAATACAACTTCATCGCTAGAGTCGTCAACATTTTGATAATTTGCTCGTCTTAGTAATGAATGTATTCGCGCCAATAATTCTCTAGGGTTAAACGGCTTAGCAAGATAATCATCCGCACCCACTTCAAGTCCAATAATACGATCAATTTCATCGCCCTTAGCGGTCAACATAATAATAGGAATATTTGAGCCGGCCCTGAGGCGTCTAGCAATTGATAGGCCGTCTTCACCTGGCAACATCAAATCGAGTACAATCAAATTTGCACTATTAATCTCAAGCCACGCATCCATCTCAATTGCACTACCGACCGATTCACTTTTCAATCCTTGATCTTCAAGGTAACGCACCAACATCCGGCAAATACCGGGGTCGTCATCCACAATAAGTATCAAAGGTGGTTTGTTTATCGCGCTCATAGGACCAAATTATACGTCAGCGAATTACCCTCGCCTCATCGTTACATTAGGTTACAAATCGACACAGATTGTTACGCCGTAGAAAGACGCTGGTAACAATCGATGCTTAACATGTCGACCAATCCAGTCAAGACTTGGATCAACTCAATTAATTTAAAGGTAAAAAATGAATAAATTAAACACTGTATTGCTCGCTTCAGTTTTGATTATTAGCACCCAGTCAGCTTTTGCTGGCTCCAAGATGGATAACCCCGCATTCGAGGATTTATCTTTTCTTGATAAAAAAGACCTTGCTCAAGTTCTTTTAGGGTTTAAATCATTGCCAGAAGATGTGCGCTTGTCACTATGCAATGGTGCTTTATTGAGCTATCTGGACTCTCAAGAGTATTCGGGCGATTTGGAAATTGTTGAAGAAATTTTCTCTGAGGTTGACGATTTATCACAAGATGCGCGCCTTGCTTTAACACAAGTTGCAACCAAAATGCTTGGTGACAACGGCAAATGCGAAGAAGGAATGGCGCGAGCGGACAAAAAGAAACGAGGTGAGCGTGGTTTTTGGTCAATGTGGAATCGATTTTGGGGTGGTGGCGACAAGAAGTCCAGAAATTAAACCATACAAGCAATTATTAACAATTAGGAGAGTGGATCATGAGAAAGAGTCTTATTACAATTTTATGCCTTGGCGCCAGCGCTCAAATTTATGCATTAACATTAAGCGAATATAGCGAAAAACTAACTCAAGAGCACCCGTTTTATTCGCAATTATCTCTCTCTGAAGAGGACAATCAACTCACCCATCAGACCTCTCAACTTATTTATGGTTGGAACGCCCAACTGAATGTTACTGACAACTACTCATCGGTAAATGACCTCAACAACGCCAGGGTCGAGCTTAGCACGCAAAAGGCAATTGAAGAAACAGGTGGCAACTTAAGCATAAAGCACTCGTGGAATGATAATGGACTGGCCGAACCAACAAACCTTACTTCAGTGGCTTACTCGCAGCCGTTTTTACAGAACCAAGGCGGTATTAACACCAGTCTATCTGTAGACTTAGTAAACATTGATTTAGAGTCAAAAAAATTAAGTCTGATTGAGCAATCTGAGAATTTATTAGCCTCCAAATCTAAAAAGTTTATTGATCTAGCACTTGCTCAAGAAAAAGTGGCTATTGTCAGCAAAAATTTAAAACTAAGTGAACAGCAACTTAGTATTGCCACAGAAAAATACGCGCAATCCATTCTTTCAGAATCCAGTCTACTGCAAGAACAGGATAACTTTATTCGAGCAAAGCAGCAGCTGTTACAAGCTGAACAAGAGCTAGACTCCATAAAAAAGGAGCTCGCCTCATGGATAAACGTCGATCCACAAGTAATGGTTGCCGAATTTAACATATTCCAAGAACAAACCGCTCTGGATACTAACACCCAAAGCCTTGTTGCAGGCTCAAGAGCGATCCAACAATTGGACTTTGATAGGCAAAAGCTTCAACGACAGCTCATTAGCAACCAAAACAAGCTAGAGCCCAGTTTAAATTTAAATATTGGATTGACAAGCCAAGGAAGTGGCAACGGTTATTTTGATAGTTTTTCAAACCAAAACACCTCATTCGAAGTTGGGCTTAACTTTACTTACGCTTTTGGAAACAGCAAAGAACAGCTCGACATCGAAAGAACTCGAAACTCACTGGCACAACTTAATAGTAGAATGCAGGAGAGTGAAGCAAATCTAACTCAGCAAATTAACGCTCAATTTTCACTAATTGAACTTCTACAACAACTGATGGAAATCTCGCTTGAACAAAGCTTATTGGCAGACGCAAAAGTCGGAGAAGTACAAAAGCAATACAACAATGCAAAGAGTCAAAAAAGTAACGTCATTGCTGCACAGAAGAGTGCCAATACGGCGAAGTTGTCGTATACACAGGCCGCTGCAAATCTTCAAAAAGCACACATCGATTATTTAAGCCTGTCGGATCAGCTTGTTGACACCATCAATTAAACCAGCACTATTTAACAAGGACACCCAATGAATGCTTTTTTAAAATTTTTTGCACACCAGAAAAAACTCGCCCTTATTTTCACTCTGTCCATCATTGTATTAGGGGTTATTGCCTTACAAGACATTCAGCGTGATCAGTTCCCATCCGCAGAGTTTTCCTCATTAACCATCTCAACCTCATACCCAAATGCCTCACCGCAAGATGTGGAAAAAAATATTACCAATGTCATTGAAGCAGCAATAAAAAGTATTTCTGGCATCGAAAAGATCACGTCCACTTCCCGTGAAGGAGTGTCCAGTATTAGTGTCAATATTTCTCCCGATGTTATAGACATCTCGGCCGTTAAAGCCGAAATAACAGAAACCGTCAACGGTATCCGCTCTTTACCTGGCGATATTGCTGATAACCCACTGGTCATTGACAGAAAATTTACTGAAAGACCAGTCCTTACCATTGTTATTGACGGGAAAAGCGTCGATATGGATGTTGCCGAACGGATTGCAAATGACCTAGAAAAAAATCTTACACTGATAGACGGCGTCTCTTCTGTTGATATAAGCGGCGACTCAACAAGAGAAATTCAAATTCAAATAGACCCCGATAAACTTTTACAGTATCAGCTTTCATTTGACCAAGTGAGTAGTGCTATTGCAAGGCAAAATGTTCGTTCAACAATCGGTGATAACAATCAAGGAGAGGATAAAAAAAGTATTGTCATATTATCTGAATATACAAACACTCAATCAATTGAAAATGTTATTGTTAAGTCAAGTTATGATGCCCCACTTGTCTATTTAAAAGACATTGCCATAGTTAGCGAGGGCGCTGTTGGGTCACAATCCATCACTCGTATCAACGGCACAACCGGCTATATTTTAAAAGTCAGAAAATCAGAAAATGCCGACATTATTCACACAGTGGAACAAGTAAGAGAGAAGGTTTACGAGTTAGAGCAATACTATCCAAGTGAACTTAACTTGATTATTGCTGACGACCAATCTACTGGCGTTGCAAATCGTTTAAAAATTGTTACTAACAACGCAATTTTAGGTTTGATATTTATCATGATTGTTCTCGGTTGTTTCTTGTCCCTTAAAACTGCTTTTTGGGTGGCGATCAGCATACCCGTAGCCTTGTTAGGTACGGTTGCTTTTCTTGGTTTTTCTGGGGAAACAATTAACCTGATCTCACTAACGGCGATGATTTTGGTACTAGGCATTGTTGTTGATGACAGTATCATTATTGCTGAGAGCATCCACCACTTCAAAGCACAGGGCGGCAACGTTTATGAAAATGTAGTGGCTGGATTTAAGCGCGTCATTTTACCGGTATTCACTACTATTTTGACAACCGTACTTGCCATGTCAACAATGTTTATGATGTCTGGCACCTTGGGCAAATTCATCTATATCCTACCTATTACGGTTATCTGCGCGCTTGTACTATCGGTCCTAGAGGTGAGTTTTGCTTTACCTGCCCACTTGGCAGGTCAAAAAAATGAAAAGCAAAAAACATGGTTTAAACCTGTCGAGCGCTGGTTTGAAAAGCAGTTAAAAAAATTACTTAAATGGCGTTATTCAGTTGTTACGTTTTTTATCGCATTACTGATTTACTCCTCATTTTTTGCCGTCAACAATATGTCATTCATCACATTCCCATCCGATGGCACGAATTCAATAAGTATGCGTATTGAAATGGCCGCTGGCACCTCAGCTAGTACAACTGAGCAAGCTGTTATTCAAGTGGAAAACATTATTATTGAACAGACCGGGGGGATTTTGGACTTCTTCACCAGCTCTATTGGTTCACGCGAAACCAATAAGGCAACAATCTCCATCGCCTTGATTCCTTCGAGCGATCGGGATGTTAGCGCCGCTGAGATCCTTAAAATTTTACAAGCAACCGTAATCAATGTCGAAGGCATCGAAGTTGTTAAATCTAGGGCTAATCGCGAAGGCCCAAATGCCGGCTCAGATATTGAAATAAACTTGATAGGCAGCAACGATGCACAAAGAGAGTCTGCCATTGCTCAACTAAAAGAAATACTAATGAGCATGCCAGGGGTTGGGGATATCGACACAGGCGAAGATCCAGGAAATTCTCGAATAGAAGTGGTGCTGGATTACGAGGCCATGGCCAGACTGGGCGTGGACTATCAACAGGTTTACAGCCACCTTAGAACAATTTACTCGGGCAAAAACGTCACGGATGTTCAGTTCGACAACACCAATTTAAACGTCAAAATGTATCTTGGAGATAACAACTATTCCGAGAACTACATTCCAAGCACGCAAGTCAGAAGTGGTCAAGGGATGATGATTCCGATGTCCGAATTTTCAACCATTATTGAGATACCCGGAGAGCCTGACTACCGTCATCTGAATGGCGAACGCGTTATTACGATTAGCGCCGCAGTTGACGATTCCACTACAACCGCACAGGTGGTAATGAGAAAGGCGTTACAAACACTGGATGTGGGGAGCAATTATCCCGGTGTTAGAATCGTGGAAGGGGGCAATGCCAGACAAGCAACACAAACACTTGATGATTTTTATTTTGCACTGGGGTTTGCAGTTTTTGGCATCTTTATGATTGTTTCACTACTATTTAACTCGTATTCCCAACCATTATTAGTGCTGGCAAGCGTGCCATTTTCTATGATTGGCGTTCTTTGGGCTTTTGTTCTGCACGGAGAGCCGTTCAGCTTTGTTGTTGCAATAGGAGTCTTAGCATTAGTTGGCGTTATAGTTAACGACTCGCTGGTCATGATAAGCCATCTAAATTACTTAAAATCTAAACAAGACAAAGTCAGTACTTCAATTAATTGGATTGCTGAGGGTTCAAAAGATAGACTTAGGGCTGTTGTACTAACAACACTTACAACACTTGCAGGTGTGCTACCTTTGGCCTATGGCATTGGTGGCACAGATGCTTTCTTACAACCAATGGTCTTGGCACTAGGTTACGGCTTGTTGTTTGGAACTTTGATTACGCTGGTGCTATTACCGTGCCTTTATTTAATGAATTACGACTTTATTAATTGGCTAACTGGTCTTAAAAGTAAGTACTTAACCAAAACAAATTAGGTTGATACTTTGGAGTTTGGTCACTGACCAAACTCCCGATGTAACACTTGGTTACCATTTGCCACACTTGGTTTCTCTCTAGAAAACGTCTTGTAACAATCAACGCCTAACATAGCACCTAACTCGAACAAACAATTGGGTTGTTTAATTTAAGCGATAAGGAAATACAACATGAAAAAACTACATAACTTACTACTGGCGTCGATCTTATGTATCGGCACACAAGCGGCCTTGGCCAATGCAGATACGACTTCCGGTGAAGGCGTATCAAGCTCCACGATTGAACAATTAGTTAGTCAAATTCAATCATTGTCAATTGAAGATCGCCGAACACTCAGAGAGGCGGTTCGCGCTCAATTAAAAGGGGAACGTCAAGCTTGCCAAAAAGCAGAAAAAGGCGGAAAGGATGTTTCACGTGAAGAGCACGAAGAACACAAAGCCAACTCTGCAAAGGACTCAGACAAACGTGACGCCAAGAAATGCCACAACAAGAAAGGCATGAATGACTGGGGTCATGAGATGGCCGGTGAGCCGGGCATGGATAAAGGCAAAATGAAACACCGCCAAAAAGCCGGCATGGAAAAAGAGAAATTTGAAAAATGGGTTTGGTTTCTATTTAACAAATACCATGCCCAACAACATCACTCTCACTAAAAACACAAACACCCTGTCACTTCCCAAGTGGTGGGGTTTTGCTACATTGTCAATCTTCCGCGCCAACCTCTAACTCAATCACTTCCACTTCAGCATTCGGGTGAGCGTTATGCGCCTTCTTTTCTGCTTCTTCCATGTTTTGAGCTTTAATAAATTCATGGTCTTCATGACCCTTCTCAATCGAATTTACTTTATATAAATGGTTGTCGACCGACATACAGCTTCTCCTGAATTAATATGAAAAATGTGTTCTTCGCAAATCCAAAGGTGCTTAAAAAATCGCCTAATTGATAACTATCTTACTTCACTGCCCAGAAGACAACCTGTTTTATTTTTTGGCAAGTCGCATAAAATTTTGATATATTTGTCCCGCGCTAATCAGACAATTCTCAATAACAGACTCTGACTCTCTTTTCATTTTTGACAAGCCGTCATCCCCTAGAGTGGCTTTCAGGGCGGCAGCATAAGCAGGCACCGCACCCCAATTGTCGACCGTATCTGGCTCAATCTCTACATGATATTGCATCGACCAAGCATTCAACCCAATGCGCATAGCTTGCACCTCGCAAACATCTGACTTTGCTAACACAACGGCATCTTCGGGTGCTTGAGCAACGCGCACCGAATGCCATTGCAAGCATTGCTGAGTGCTAGTCATGCCTTGAAAAATAGGGTCGGCAATACCCTTGTCAGTCAGCTCGACTTCCAGAACACCGATCTCAGGCGTGGGCATGGGTCCACAAGTGCCGCCCAATGCATCAGCAAGTAATTGATGTCCTAAACAAAGACCCAAATAAGGCTTGCCAAGTTTGCCAACCCAACGACGAATAGCCGCTTTTTCGGCCACCAACCAAGGGCAGTCTTCAATATCCCAAACATCCATTGGGCCGCCCATCACCCAAAGGGCGTCGTAATTATCCAAGTCAGGAATTAGTTCGCCCCGATGCAGGTTGACCGCATCCCACTGAATATTATCCTCAGCCAAAAACCCACGCAACGAGCCAGGATGTTCGCAATCAATATGTTGAAAAACAAGCAATTTCATCGACACTCTTCTCTCTTTTGTAAAGACATTTACTATTAGTATGTCATCATATCAAAATTTTCTGACCAGCGAGAGAAAGGGTTATACTTTCAATTTTTATCGATTGCTCCCGATATGACCCAATATAAAAATTTACTCAGCATTGCCATTGTTGCTTCTTGCGTTTTATTGATAATCAATTTTGGCATGCGCTCATCTTTTGGTTTCTTTCTACAGCCAATTTCAGATTCATTTGGTTACGGACGTGAGGTTTTTGCCTTCTCACTCGCCCTGCAAAATCTTTGCTGGGGTTTATTCCAACCATTAGCGGGCGCCGTAGCAGACAAGTATGGCACTTTTAGGGCAGTCATTGGGGGTTCATTATTGTACTCCCTAGGTATCTATGTCACCGCCAATGCAGGCTCAGCAATGGAGCTTCACATAGGTGCTGGCATCCTTATAGGTATGGGTATTTCCGGCACCGGTCTTGGTCTTGTTCTTCCCGCCATGGCGCGCATGGTCAAACCAGAAAAACGTGCACTTGCCCTTGGATTAGGTACGGCAGCGGGATCGCTAGGTCAATTTCTTATCATCCCTGTTGCTCAAAGTTTTCTTGAGGTATACGGCTGGCAAACGGCGCTTCTCATTCTATCGGCTGGCGCCTTATGTATGATGCTATTTGCTCCGGTCTTCAAGGGCGATGCAAGTGTCGACAATAAAATGATTGACGAGCCACCGCAAACTCTCAGAGAGGCGCTGGTAGAGGCTCGCTCCCACATGCCTTTTTGGCTGTTAATCGCCGGTTTTTTTGTCTGTGGCTTTCAGCTTGCGTTCATCACCGTTCATATGCCTTCATACCTCGGCGACAAAGGTTTTGACGGTTCGGTTGCGGCCACCAGTCTTGCATTAATTGGGCTGTTTAATATTATCGGCTCCATTGCGGCCGGCAAATTTTCAGGCATATATTCAAAGAAAATGCTGCTGAGCTATATCTATGCGGGTCGTGCAATTACCATTGTTCTGTTTATGATTACCCCAATCAGCCTTGTTTCAATTTATGCGTTCTCCATCGTGACCGGTCTTCTTTGGCTTGCCACCATTCCACCAACTTCTGGACTCGTGGCGCAAATGTTTGGCCTGCGCTATATGGGCACACTGTATGGCATCGTCTTTCTAAATCATCAGATTGGTTCGTTTATTGGTGTTTGGCTGGGCGGTTATTACTTCGATCAAACCGGCTCTTATGATGTTATTTGGTGGGCGGCTGCCGCGATTGCGGCCGTTACAGCACTAATCCATCTTTTCATTAACGAGCAGCCTGTTGCAAGACTGAGCCTTGCAAAACAAGAAGGGTAATCCATTGGCGCTCGAGTCCACAAAATACGTATTAGCAATAGATCAAGGTACCACCTCTTCTCGTGCGGTTTTATTTGATGCCGATTACACCATAGCCTCGATTGGGCAAAGTGAGTTCGAACAATTCTTCCCACACTCAGGCTGGGTTGAGCACGACCCCGAAGAAATATGGTCATCCACATTAGAATGTTGTCATTCAACCATTGCGCAGTCAGGCATAGAGCCAAGTCAAATTAAGGCCATCGGCATTACCAATCAACGGGAAACAACCATTGTTTGGGATAAAAAAACAGGCAAGCCCATCTATAACGCCATTGTTTGGCAAGATCGACGCACAGCCGACACTTGTCAACAACTCAAAGATCTCGGTCACGAGGCCAAAATTTCTGAAAAAACCGGTCTACTGCTAGACCCTTATTTTTCCGCCAGCAAGATCGCCTGGATTCTTGATAATGTGCCAGATGCTCGTGAAAAAGCCAATGCGGACGAACTGTTGTTTGGCACCGTTGACAGCTACTTATTGTGGCAACTAACCAAGGGCAAAGTGCATGCTACGGATGCAACCAACGCTTCGAGGACGATGCTGTACAACATTCACCAAGGCTGCTGGGACGACGGCCTTCTAGCATTATTCAACATACCTAGGGAAATGCTGCCAGAGGTGCGAGACTCTGCAACAGACTTCGGACGGTCCGATACCGATATTTTCGGCGGTTCAATTCCAATAACAAGTTTAATCGGCGACCAGCAAGCCTCCCTTGCTGGACAAGCGTGCTTTGAGCCGGGCATGGTGAAATCCACTTATGGCACCGGTTGTTTTGTATTGCTTAATACGGGAGAGAAGGCAGTTTCCTCAAAAAATAGGCTGCTCACCACCATCGCCCTGCAACTTAACAATAAGCCTACGTATGCGCTCGAAGGCTCTATTTTTATTGCTGGAGCCGCCGTGCAATGGCTGCGAGACGGTTTAAAAATTATTGATTCATCCGCGCAATCAGAGGTGTTAGCCTCTAGTGCAGACGACGAGCAAGACGTCTACTTGGTGCCAGCATTTGTTGGCTTAGGCGCACCCTATTGGGATGCCGATTGCCGCGGGGCTTTGTATGGCCTAACGCGAAACACTGGACCCGCTGAAATATCAAAGGCGGCACTCGAGGCGGTTTGTTATCAAACCTCTGACCTCCTACAAGCAATGGCTAATGATTGGCAAGATGACAACACTTCTGTCATTCGAGTGGATGGCGGCATGGCGGCTTCCGACTGGACGATGCAGCGACTCTCAGATATTCTAGCGATGCCTATTGATCGTCCGCCGGTGTTAGAAACAACGGCACTTGGTACGGCTTATCTCGCCGGTATGCAAGTTGGTTTTTACCCCGCACCAGAAGAATTTTCCAAATCCTGGAAAAAAGAAAAGCGCTTTACATCAACCATGGCAGAAGATCTTAGAAAGCAAAAACTCTCTGGCTGGAAAGATGCCGTTAGGCGCACACTTAGCGCTCCTTAGCTAATTTTCAACAACAAGGTTTTGTCGTCTTGATGTGTAATGGACACCCGCACGAACAACAAAGCCGATAGCGGCCACAACCAAAAACAAACCAACTCCATTGAGTAATGCTTGAGGATAACCTAGCGTGCTTACATCAAGGAAAAAATACGGGTATTTGCCGAGTAGCTCGCCGCGTATGGCTATATATACGGCATACAGGAGAGGGTAAATTCCCCAGTAGAAAGGGGTGGAAACTGGCATCGGTTGTTTTGTCGGAAAAGCCAACCAGTAAGTCAGCATTGCCATTGGGGTAATGTAATGGTTGAGATAATTTGCGACTGCCTTGATGCCGTCAGGATTGTATATATCGCTGAGCAGTAGGTGAAAAATAATACCCACAAACACAATAGAAGTCACCGCACAGCCAAATACTTTGGGGGAGGAAAAAACCCTGCCCCAGCGCGAATTAGGAAGCAGTGCGCACGTTGTGGCAACAAGTGCAACAAATAAATTGGTCAAAATTGTAAAGTAGCCCAGCAGTCGAATAAACGTATTGCCAACCGTCAGTCCTGCGGCCAAGTCTTTATTGATCGCCGTGGTAAAGTCGGTAATGACGCCAAACCAGGCGAGCAATCCAATTACCAGTAGCAACCAATGCTTAGTCTCTCTTTCCATTAATAAAGCCTCTTAATAACTACAACAATGCTACGCTCTTTATTTGAGCATATATTTCACTCCCGATCTGCAGTTTTAGAAGCTCGGCAGATTTTTTGGTAATGCAGGAAAGCAATAAGTCGTTTCCTGCCTTCAGACGCACCATCACTTGGGCGTCGCCCTCGTCAACAATCTCGTCAACAATTGCTGGCAAAATATTCAAAATACTGGTCTCCTCTTGGCGCTGTGTTGTCAAGCTTACGTCGCGCGCTTCCACTCTGAGACGCACATCACAGCCTATAGGTAACTGCTTTCTAGGGACGAAGAATCGACCGCATGAAAAATCAATAACGGTTAGATTGTAATTGTCATCGTGCTCAAGTACTTTCGCTTCAATAATTGAGGCCGCCCTTTCACCATGAGATAACGACATATCCAATCGAGTGAGCATCTCTGAAATTTCGCCATTACCAACAACACGGCCTTCATCAAGCAGAATCAAATGGTCGGCAAGATGGGCAACTTCGTCAATAGAGTGGCTGACATAAATCATTGGGATTTCCAGCTCGCCGTGCAACAACTCTAAAAATGGCAATATTTCTTTTTTGTGTTTGTCGCCCAGTGAAGCCAGTGGCTCGTCCATCAAAAGCATTGATGGATTTGCTGACAACGCCCTTGCAATGGCCACTCGTTGACGCTCGCCGCCAGATAATTGACTGGCTCTGCGATCAAGCAAATGCTCAATTTGCAGCAGCTTAATTGCTCTTTGCATCACCGATTGATCGACATCAATGGCACGCTTAAAGCCATATTCAATATTATCCTTAGCGTTAAGGTGCTCAAATAAACTGGCCTCTTGAAAAACATAGCCAATAGAGCGTTTATGCGTCGGCACAAAATGTTGTTCATCTTGCCAAATGACGTCACCCACTTTTATATAGCCCTTGTTATTTTCAAGGCCGGCAAGCGCTCGTAAAAAAGTTGTTTTGCCGGAACCAGAAGGGCCGAAAACTGCAGTAACTCCTTTTAAAGGCAAGGACAAATCAACATCCAGAGCAAAGTCGGTTCGAGTAATGCTGAGTCGGCACCGTATGGTCATTGCCCACTCCTTTGCAGCAATGAAAAACGACGATTCAAACTATAGACAACAACCAACATAATAAATGACACTAGCAACAGGCCGCCAGCAAGCCAATGGGCGTTACCGTATTCCAGGGCCTCAACATGATCGTAAATGGCGATGGAAAGCACTTGTGTCTCCCCAGGAATACTGCCACCAATCATTAACACCACGCCAAATTCACCCACCGTATGTGCAAAACCTAGCACTGCAGCAGTGACAAAACCCGTGCGCGCCAGTGGCACAGCAACAGTGAAAAATCGATCGATAGGGGTGGCTCGGAGTGTCGCCGCAACTTCCATCGGTCGAGAGCCCATCGAAGCAAAGGCATTTTGCAAAGGCTGCACCACAAATGGCATCGAGTAAATAACGGAGCCGATGACAAGGCCGGCAAAGGTAAACGCCAAAGGCTGCGCGCCAAGCCATTGCATCGCCCCACCAATTGGACCGTTTGGCCCAAGACTAATCAGCAAATAAAAACCCAGTACTGTTGGCGGCAAAATCAGTGGTAAAGCAATCAACGCCTCAACCAAGGACTTTAACTTCCACTTAGAGTTGGACAGCCACCAAGCAAGTGGCGTGCCGATAACTAGCAAAATCAACGTACTGACACTCGCTAATTTAAGCGTGACTATTAGCGCCGATAAGTCGAATTCATTCAACATATCGCACACCATACCCGAAACTTTGAATAATCTCTAGCGCTTCATCGCTTTTTACATAGACCAAAAATGCTCGAGCAGCTTCATTGTTCTTTAGCAAAACAGCTTGCTGCTCAATCGGTGAGTATAAATTTTCTGGCACTAGCCAATACGAGCCTTTGATAGCTCCGCTCGGTTTTAATATTTGAGAGTAAGCAACAAAGCCCAATTCTGCGTTACCGCTATCAACAAATTGATACGTTTGGGCGATGTTTTCACCTCGCACCAGTTTGCTTTGAATGGTGCCCCACGCTCCCTTAGCTTTAATCACCTCTTCAGCAGCCATGCCATAAGGTGCCAATTTAGGGTTGGCTATCGCTAAATAGCGAAAGTCACCGCCAGCAATTACCTCACCATCTGAATCTATGGCGCCCTCAAGCGCACTCCACAAAACCAACTTGCCGATGGCGTAAGTAAACCTTGAGTTTGGTTCAATCAGGCCTTTTGTGTCTAACAATTCTGGCCTCTTCGCATCCGCAGCAAAGAGCAAATCAAAAGGTGCTCCATTGACGATTTGGGCGTAATGTTTTCCCGTTGAGCCGGGAATCAATATCACTCGGTACTCGGTATTGTCCTCAAACTCACTAGCTAGCACTTTCATTGCACCAACAAAGTTACTGGCAACGGCGACACGAATCTCATCGGCCATCGATGCGGAAGAGACGAGCAGTAAGCCAAATACAATTGGCGCTAGGCGCAAAATTGAACTAAATGATTTCATCAAAAATAGGATTGCGTAAAGACGGCAAGAACGGTGCATAGTGAATATGCAATTATTTTAAAGTGAAAGGGGGTTGGCAAATTGGCTATTCAGCCTTGTGAGTATTACTCAATACTGCCAGAGTTCTAGTGCACTCCATGCCTCTCCAGCAATCTGGCTTATTTTGCTGTCGTTGCCTTCGTAAGCCAAACGAATCCAGTATTTCACCTTGGACATGTCCTTAGAAACACCTCTGCCGTTGTAATACATCACCGCCAAATTATACTGGGCGCTAGCATACTGCTGCTCTGTTGCCTTTAAATACCAACTGATTGCGCTTTGATAATCTTGAGTTACGCCTGTGCCGTGTTCGTACATCACACCCAATGTATATTGGCCTTCGGCGTCACCTTGGTTGGCCGAGGCGCGGTAATACTTAAAGGCGCTCTGATAATCTTGCATCACGCCCTGGCCATAGTAATACATTTCGCCCAATGTGTTTTGCGCTTTGACAACACCTTGATCGGCTGCTTTTTTATACCAATAAGATGCTTGTTGATAGTCTTGGACAACGCCCTTGCCGTAGGTGTACAGGAGTCCTAAATAAGTTTGCGCCTTGGCGTCGCCTTGGTCGGCAGCCCTTCGATACCAATAAGCCGCCTTTTCATCGTCTTGCTGAACGCCCTCGCCACGACGATACATAAAGCCAAGATTATACTGCGCGTCAGCATCACCTTGCTTGGCTAGTGGTTGCCACTCCTTATAAGCCGCCTTGTAGTCGCCAGTATTATAAGCATCTAGACCATCTCGAAAATCGGCATAAGATACGCTTAACAAACCCAAGGCTAAGCATAATAATAGCAGTTTAGAGACGAGCTTCATAACCCTAGAAAATTCACAATACAGTCTAAATTGACTGCAAATATACCCTTTGTACAGTCCAATGTGGGCTAATTTTGCTTTTCAAGGAAAATTGTAGGAATTACTAACACTTGTTATCTTTAATCAAGCAATTCAAATTTGTCACTATAGCTCATTAAGAATTCATTGGAATAATTGGAATAATTGGAATAATTACTCTAGTTTGGTTGAAAAAATAATTTATTGGGCGTAAAATTGCTCTTCTAACGCACTGATTACTCTCAATAAATCATGAATGCAAAAAAACTTTTAAACCTTCAAGCAGCACTCTTAGCGGGTAGTGTCTTCCTTTTGTGGTTTGCACCTGAAAAAATTGTTTGGACGTTTGAATTTGTTAAGACGCCAAATCTTACCCCTTATATAAATTTTATAACCGTCTTGATTTTGAGTCTTGCTATGCTGTCGAGCGTCCTTGCCAATCTGCCTGAAAATATACTTGGCGATGTATGTGCGGCATTTGGCACCACTCATCTGCTATTTTTAATCGCAAAAATACATCAAGTAACAACTGGCGATGACAGTTTTGACATAATGGCGGCGCTCAGTGTGACTATGACATTGATATTTATCCTGCTGTTCTTTAACGAATATCGTAAGCTCAAAATAGTCTGAACTTATTCAAACTGACCATTTTTCAAAAAGTGGATCACTTGACGGATGACCGTCTTGTTTCTCATCATAAAAGGGTGTGTCACTGGCAGTGAAATGTGGCCAGTCATACCTTCAAGTTTTGTATTGCCCACAGTTACTTTTCCGTCATTCTGACCTGGAAGCATCCTTGATAAAACTGGATTAACACTCCGTGTACCGGCAATAACGCCTACCTCAAAATTCGCCGCACCTAACACTTTTGGTACACTTTTGGCATCTGTCCCCAGCTGCAATCCAGCAGGGCCGTGCATCTGCTCAAAGCCCGGGACATTTCTCAAAGAATCCACAACCTCACTGCCTTGATTTGGCGGACCCAACATTACCACTCTGCCTAATTTTTCTATCGTGTTTTTGCTCAAATACTGGCGCACTAAGATACCGCCCAACGAGTGAGTGACAAAATGCACTTTAGCGCTGCCCGCACATTGAAACAGTGCACTACTGATAATGGAGTCAGCCAGCTCTTCAATGGTGTGTTTAGTGGAAGGGTAACTTGTATTTATTGTTTTATAACCCTCGGAGTTCAGGGCTAACGCCATCTTTTTAAGCGAGGAATCTGTACGGACTAACCCATGCAAAAGAATAACACACGTATTGATGTTTCTTTGTTCGGAGGGCAAATTCATCATAATTAGTGTTAATAATAAACACTTCACACAATTGTGTCTATTGAATTGTACAATAAATTTGTGTATGATTTAGCTATCAAGATAAAGGCTTTTAAAGCGCTGCCTTGATGTAGGATTGGAAGAAAACACTTCTTCTATTTTATATTTTGCAGCAACATAGGAGTCTATATGCAAAACACCATCGGTAAGTCCACCCAAAGCATTTGGGGAGGCGAGCAAGAGCACGAACTTTTTGAACGATCCACTCAAGTTCCAGTTGTTCACAGTGTTTCATTCGCTTACGAAGATATTGATACTTGGCACAAAGTTGCGCTTGGCGAGGAGCCTGGTCATATTTACTCGCGTAACACAAATCCCACTGTCAGAGCGTTTGAAGACAAGGTAAAGGTACTAGAAGGCGCTGAGGCAGCAACCAGTTTTTCCTCAGGCATGGCGGCCATTAGCAACACTCTGGCCACTTTTTTAAAACCCGGCGATCGTGTTGTTTCCATCAAAGACAGCTACGGCGGCACTAACGTTATTTTTAATGAGTTTTTACCACCGTTAAACATCAAGGTTGCGCTTTGCGAAACAGGCGATTACGAGCAAATTGAGGCAGAGATTACAAAGGGCTGCACGGTGCTCTACCTAGAAACGCCAACCAACCCTACGATCAAAATTACCGACATCAAGCGTCTTGCAAGCGCTGCGCACAAAGTGGGTGCGCTGGTTGTTGTCGACAATACCTTTGCCACACCGATCAACCAACTGCCTTTAACGCTTGGCGCCGACATCGTACTGCACTCCGCCTCCAAATATCTCGGCGGCCATGCAGACGCCTTGGGTGGTGTGATTTGTGGCAATCAAGACTTGGTCCACAAGGTCTATCATTATCGCGAAATCAACGGTGCAACATTAGCACCGATGGATGCTTATAGCCTATTAAGAGGCATGAAGACTTTGAAGCTCAGGGTTGAACGCCAAAATGACAATGCGATGGCGGTAGCGCAATATTTACAGCAACACCACTCGATAGATGAGGTGAATTATCCAGGCCTACCATCACACCCCGGTCACGATATTGCCAAGGCTCAAATGAAAGGTTTTGGCGGCATGTTAAGCTTCTCGGTGAAAGGCGGGCTTGACGCGATTAAACAATTTTTACCGAAGCTGAATTACGCCCACATGGCGGCAAATTTAGGTTGCGTTGAAACAGTTGTTGGACCTCCAGTAACAACTTCACATGTGGAGTGCACTGCAGAAGAGCGTGCTGCAGCAGGTATACCGGAAGGATTAGTAAGGTATTCAGCCGGCATTGAAGACATTGAGGATTTAATCGCAGATCTTGAGCAAGCATTGAGCTTTTTAAGTTAAAACAATTTTTGGAGAGTTATGAAAGAAAGTAGAAGAAGGTTCGATAAAAGCGAATACCAACAACGACAAAATAAAACTCGCGCTGCAATGGGGCAAGCTGGTGTCGACTTATTAATAGTCTATGATCCAGCCAATATGTGCTGGTTGACAGGATACGATGGCTGGTCGTTTTATGTCCATCAATGCGTTGTCATATCTAGTGATGGCGCCCTATTTTGGTACGGGCGTGGCATTGATGCCAAAGGCGCTGAACTGACCACCGACCTCGCCCTTGAAGATATCCTGCCTTATCCAGATGAATACGTAATGTCACCAGAGCGCCACCCAATGGAATTTCTTGCCAACATTCTTAAGCAAAAAGGCTTGGATAAATGCCGGATAGGTCTAGAAAAAGATAATTACTACTTCTCCGCAAGAGCAGCCGAATCTTTATACGCCTGCATGCCTGAGGCAAGCTTTTGTGATCAAACAGGACTTGTGAATTGGCAACGAGCAGTAAAGTCTGAAACAGAACTCGACTATATGCGCCGCGCTGGCAAGGTGATTGAGGGCGTGTATCAGCGAGTAATGGAAGTTGCTGAACCGGGCATGCAAAAAAACGAGCTCGTAGCAGAAATACTGCATGCAGGCGCGCTAGGCAAGGATGGTCATTACGGTGATTACACATCCTTCGTACCCTTAATCGGTGCTGGCGATGAGGCAGCCGCCTGCCATATGACATGGGATGACAAAAAACTGGCGAATGATGAAGGCATGTTTTTAGAGCTAGCAGGCGCCTATGCCCGCTACCATTGTCCGTGTTCACGCACCTTGTTTTTGGGTACGCCGCCACAAAAATACATCGACATTGAAAAAGTGATTGCTGAGTGCATTGAGAATGCGCTAGAAATGTTTAAGCCGGGTGTTGTCTGCGAGGAAATATCCGATAGCTTTACCGCAACACTTAAAAAATATGGCTACGAGAAAAACAACCGTGTCGGCTACCCAATTGGGCTCAGCTACCCGCCAGACTGGGGTGAGCGTACAATGAGCTTACGCTCCTCGGACAAGACAGTGCTTGAGGAAAATATGACTTTTCACTTTATGCCAGCAATCTGGTTTGACGACTGGGGCTTTGAAATGACAGAAAGTATCCGCGTTGGCCAAAACGGTGGCGAATGCTTATCCAACGTGCCGAGACAACTACTAATAAAATAAAGCCATGAAAAACAACCCCATATCTGCGACAATCGATTTCGACAAAGACGGCATTCAGCACGGCTTTCTAAAAGTCCCGTATTCAAGCAACACCTCGGCCTGGGGCTCGATTATGATTCCAATCACCCAATTTAAGAATGGTGACGGGCCTACAGCCCTGTTAACCGGCGCCAACCATGGTGATGAATACGAGGGCCCGATTGCGCTGTTCAATCTCGCAAGACGCAATGATATTAGCAATATTTCAGGCCGAGTTATTATCGTCCCAGCAATGAATTTTCCTGCGTTTCAATCTTGCGATCGTGTCTCGCCAATCGACGGCATAAACATGAACCGCACCTACCCAGGAAAGCCCGACGGCACTGTAACGCAAATAATTGCAGATTACTTCAGTCGCATATTACTACCAATGACCGATATAGCCCTAGATATTCATTCAGGCGGAAAAACGCTTGATTGCCTACCTTTTGCAGCCTCGCATGTCCTTGACAACAAAAAGCAAGAAGAGGATTGTGAGGCTGCTTCCAAAGCTTTTGGCGCGCCTTACCTGCTAAAGATGCTAGAACTGGATTCTGGCGGAATGTACGATTCACAGGTTGAATCTATGGGAAAAACCTTTGTCACCACCGAGCTCGGTGGTGGTGGCACCAGCACGCCATATACAGTAGAAATTGCCAAACGCGGTGTTGACAATCTATTGATTCACGCAGGCATTATGGATGGCACGCTTACACCAAATCTCTCGCCTACAGTTTCACTAAACATGCCAGACGACCGCTCGTTTGTATGCTGTGAGCATCGTGGCCTTATCGAACCTATAGTCTCTTTGGGCGACATGGTGCACACAGGCGACCTACTCGCCAAAATCCACAATACCGATAGAACGACTTGTGAACCTGTTGAATATTTTGCAAAAAGAGACGGGATGGTTATCATCAAGCACGCGCCGTCGATAGTTAGCATGGGTGACAATCTATTTGTCATTGCAGAGGTTGTTTAAGCAAAAACACCGCAGTCGTAAGGCATGACACAATTCAGAAAAAAGCACAAGCCATGCCATGCTTCGTTTTAAGGCGCAATAATGAAAATCATCCGACTTATTAATTTTCAAATTGTTTGATAATGACTAAGGGATGATTTGTTCTTTTTTCCATTGCCAATTAATCAAGCTGGCGCCAACACCAGTCATAATCATCAAGCCGCCGATTATCATGGACGCCGTTAGCTCTTCATCTAAGAGCGTAACTCCCGCAATAATTGAAGTGACAGGCAAAAGCATTAAGAAGGGAGAAATTTTACTTACATCAACACTACTTAGCAAGTGATACCAGACGCTGTAACCAATCACTGTCATTATTAATGCCAGATAGAGAACAATCGACCAGTCGACCCAATCTGCAGTCATCATAGCTTGCCACTGACCCTCCTCAAGAATGAGCGACCCAATCAACATTTGTGGTGTCGCCATCACAGCCACCCATGCAAGTATGGTGATTGCGGAAAGCCCTTTGAGCCTACTAATCATCAGTTGAGCAACCGCCCACACACTTGAGCCTGCAATCAACAAAAGAGCACTGTTTAGACTATCCCCCAATCTCGGCTCACCCACAATAATAAGAACACCCGCAAGAGCAAGGATCATGCCAATAATTCGCGCAATCCCAAGCCTCTCCTTAAACAAGAAAGCGCCGAAAAGTGCCAATATCGGGCCCTCAAGCTGCACCAATATGGCCGCAGTCGAGGCGTCGACACCTCTGAGGCCGTTAAATGTAAGGCCATACTGAATGGTAGATCCGATTAGTGCAACCAAAAAAATCTCACGCATACGCCCCCAGGGTGGCTGCGTAAACCAAACGAGAATCAAGCCCGCGATTCCAAATCGCATAGACATGATGAGCAATGGTGAAAACTGCTCTAATCCGATTTTGGCCAAGGTAAAGCCCAACCCCCAGGTGATTGGAACTATAAGCGCTAACAGTATTTGCTTTAAACTCATCCTTTGTTTAATCGTGCGGCACAGGGTAACAAGCTGACATTATTTCACTTATTGAGGCTTATTTAGGATTTTTTAACGATGTAGGATTGAGACACCTTAGCAGAAAATTTGACTAACTTCTTATACTGACGTAATTAGACAGAAACACAAGGTAATGCATGGCATTTAAGGAAATAAAAAAGCCCTACGCAAAGAGTGCTACGAAGGACTCGGTAATTGCACAATTGCTAAAGGAGAATAACTATTAATAACTTTGCAATTAAGGCACCCGCCACTTGAAAATACTTCTTCACAAGGATAGAGAGGCCCAGAAATAAAGAAGAAAAACACTACTCTTGCGAGTGATATCTATATCCTACCCCTGCTATAGGGTATTTGCAAGGAATTAAAGGAAATAACTATAGAAAACAACAGCTAACGTCGCTGATTAAGGTGCTAAATACGCCTTAAAACTCCACCCCAATCACTCTCCTAGACCGTCAATCGCTTTTGCGTGATACAATCCTGTTTTTTGATTTTTTGACATTTTGTTATATTCATCCAATACCTCTTGATATTGCTCTTCAGTAAGCAAGTGCCAGCCAATACACTTAGCAACCGGTGATCTGCCACAGCTACATCCACGCATCTTTTCAGGTTTTGACATTATTGTTGCGGGGTTTTAATTAGAGGGTAAATCAATTATAAGATATAAAGCTAGTGGGCTTTTAAAATAGCCCGGACGTAAGAAGCACCACTATGTGAAAAATCATTCAGTAAGTCGGCAATTGCGCCAATCAACAGATCGACACTTTCCTCGCCAGATAGCTCTGTTACTATATCTACTAGATTATCTTGCACGCCTAAGTCTTTATACTCAACTGTCGCATCATTGACCACGTTGTTTGGCATCGCTCGAGCTAGCAATTCATGGATATCTTGAGCCTTTAAATAAGCCAATTCTGAAATGATGGTGACAATATGATCGTCCTCAAATTCACGTACGTTTTCAGGGGTGTTGAGCGCTTGAATGGTTGGGTGTTGGTTATTTTTCTCGATATATGCTTGATTCATCACCAGACTTTGAAAATCCTCTATGGCAGTGTGGCGATTAGAGGCCAACTGGATAGTGTCTTTCTTTGCCTGCGAATAACCCGCCAAATCCTGCATGCCAACCCACAGCGTATCAACAGTGCTATTGCCCGGCAGAGGCGTCACATGATATGGGTTGGAAAAATCGCCCAAATAGTGCAGCCCCCACCCCATAAAGCGCCAACCCCAATAGTCGTGGCCGTTTTCAAAGGCGAACTCTGCAAGTTGTTTATAAAGCTGGATTCGATACTCTGGGTAAGTTTTTTCGAGGAACCCCCCCAAGGCGTAAACCAAGGATGACTCATGATAAAACCCCATATGAAAAGGAGCTTGTGTGCCGTAATCTAAATTAGGGTTGCCAAATGGCTGCTTACCAAAACCATACTCTAGGCCATAATCAGTATTACTGTCGGTGAACAACCCAATATCCAAACCATGGTCCGGTTCGTCATTGGCGCTAGTGGCAACGTCAACTGGCGATACCATCTGCCCCTCGCTCAATTGCACCAGTTGCACATCGTATAAATAGGCTTTGTTTTTAAATATGCTCACTGCATCTGGAGAAATCAACGCTAGGCCAGCTCGCTTATCTCCCGGCAATAATTGCAAATAAATGGGCCACTTGCTGTTGGGGTTTACTCTAATTGCCCGAGCAAAGCGCTTTCGGATGTCATTAGCATTACCTGTTGCCACAAAAGCCAACTCGGGCGGACGAGACGCGTAATACCACAAGTTCTCTCGCATCCACTCTTCTTGGGACTGCAAGAAAACAACCAATTTTTCTTCATTGGCTAGCAAAAATGATTCTAACGCTTCAACTTCAACCAATTCAGCTGAGCTAACTTCTGGCATAGACTGCAGAAGCTGCTTACTCACCAGTGTGTGGTTAGACCACGAGAATGCCTGGCCAGAAATAATAAATAAGAAAATAAGCGGTATTAGGCGCATGTGATTTGTTTTGTATTTAATAAATTATTTCCAGCACCCAAGTCTTGGAATCCGCCGTGTTGCTTGTCAAGAAAAGACACCGTTCATGCCGTCTTTCTTTATTGGGAAGCGACAACTTTGACAGATCTTATTCACGGTGTTTAACAATTCTTAGTCTTCAGGTAAGGAATCAAACTCTTTTCTTTTCCCAGCGAGCCACTTTTGCATCGCTTCAGGATCTTGCATTAATTCACTCATCGCACCCATCGCTTTTAAATGGTCTTCATCACCAGACTCAAACATCTCTTTACCGTGCACTTGACTCATCATGCCTATTTCATCAAAACTATTAGTCGAGAATAGCTTGTTACACGCCCCGCCCAATTGTTTGCAACTCATTGTTTTCATAATGCCTCGCTCCTGAAGTTTACATCAATAGCTTATATGCTCTTGCCTCATTATATTCCTTCTAAATTAACAGCTAGTCAAATAATGACAGTCGCTCTTTAAGGGCGACACTTGTTAATTTCCCCTTACCCCAAAAGGAAAGTATTTTGCTATCCAGTTCTGCATCGTTTCTACCAGGGTGCTTTTGGCTGCATACATAGGCACAGGAGCCAGTCAGCCTGCAACATAATCGGTACAATCTCCTTATGAAACACTGGATATTCATTCTAATTATATTTTCTCTAGGCTCTTTAGCAGATGAACCAAGCCTAGACTCCTACCAAAACAACCAAGTCCAACAAGTCGCGGGGCAGGTTTACTATACCTACGAACCACAGATTAACACTAGAGTCAGGCAACAACCCTCTCTTGACAGTAACATCTTTGGGCTGCTCAATAATGACGATAGAAACCACGACACAGACATAAACCACAAAGACTATAAATACACACCTTACAATGAGGAATGGATGAAAGTATTAGACTTTGATGGCAAGCTTCTTGGTTACAGTCGCCGCTCTCTTTTCTATAAAAGTAATACCATTATTAAGTATGAAGACTCTGTACAGACACCAAAAGGTACTTACAAGCTTGAGTTTATAGGACACCCATGGTCAGCCTCAAAGCGTACCTACGACAGTGGTAATTACTATTACAGCATAACCCTAGATGATACTGAGTTAATATATGAGAGAGGCTGGAAGAGCAACAAGAGACACCTTCAAGAGATGTATATACAAGAGGGAGAGTTTCTGCCGATGCAATTCCATACACTTGACATCCAAGGCAAAAGAGTTGGGTGGCTGTTTGGGTGGAATCAATATGCTAAATACGATTCAGACTTAGACTTTTCTTTTGCTAGACTTATTGTTCCTATTGGTAACAAAGGTGAGCTTTATACCGCTCAAGGTGAGGGGTTTAAGTTTAGAGTTATTGCAGACTTTCTAGACAAGAAAGATAACCAGCTCATCATTACTGAAGGTCATATTCAAGACACCTTTGGTGTTAAAGCAAGATTTAATTATTATCACTTACCTTACCAACACCTATTTACACTCGATGAAGATGATTTAATAAATGTAGAAACTGGGAATATAGAAATCTCTGAAAAACTCATTGATAGCAACCCATACTACGCTTACTCAATTGCCCTTAATTATGATGACTACGATGCCATTAGAAAGACCTCTAGCAGGTTTAAAGACACCCTAGATAAGGCAGCAAAAGAGTGCCCAGAATACGATTTAACTGTGGCGCAAAAGTGTCCAGAATGCGCTAAAGAGGGTATATTTAGGCCCACTGTCTACGTAGGCTATACCAATAGAACTCGAGAAAACTCAGCCGACAGGCATCAGGCGTATGATGAGCTTAAATCTTGCCTAGTAAGCGCAATAGGCAAGGATGCCTATCATTACTTGTACTTCTCAACCGGACTCTTCCCCTCTCAAAAAGTAATTGATGATTATCTTGAGAATGAGTATCGTTATATGGATGGGTATCTCTACTATCTTCACAAGAATGAGAGTGGCCATTAGAGTTCGTGGCTCCAGCTATAATTCAACTTTAATCCGCACCACGAAAAGAAATGGAAAACTTAAGAGGTATTTTATTCATGATTTTATCCATGGCTGGATTTGCTCTTGAAGATTTATTTATCAAACTTCTTTCGTCACACTTGCCGGTATCACAAATACTGATCACTCTTGGCTTCAGCGGGGCTGCTGTATTCTTAATTACCGCACTTCTAACTCGTGCACCGATTCTGCACAAAGATCTATTAAATAAACCTCTTATCATTCGTACATTTTGCGAGCTTTTTGGAGCATTGTTCTTTGTGTCTGCGATCGCTTTAACACCACTCTCTTCTGCGACGTCAATTTTAATGGCAACCCCACTAATGGTGACAATAGGGGCGGCGGTATTTTTTGGAGAAAAAGTTGGCTGGCGACGCTGGACCGCCGTAATAGTGGGATTTTGTGGGGTATTGTTAATCTTACGCCCAGGATTTGATAGCTTTATGCCAGCATCACTTCTAGCGGTTATTTCAACTTTATTTTTGGCAGTAAGGGATTTAGTAACACGTGCTATGCGCTTTGAGATTTCAACGACAACCGTTTCCATGTATGCCTTTTTTGCATGCGGCATCTCAGGCTTTATTGCCATGCCTTTCTATTCAACCATGGTCACCCCCTCTTCAATTGAAATAATGTATTTCGCTTCAGGCACGTTTGTCGGTGTACTTGGATATTACGCAATCGTGCTTGCTACTCGCAAGGGGGATGTGTCAGTTATATCGCCATTCCGATACTCGCGCCTGGTGTTTGCTATGATTTTAGCCATCATAATTCTCTCAGAAAGGCCGGACTCACTGACGCTGAGTGGGGCTGTAATTATCGTACTATCTGGCGTATACACGTTTATTCGCGAAAATAAACTCTCCAACTTGTAAGAAGGCTCCTGTCTTATTGATGCGGCTATAATTGTGCGACAAGCTTTTGGCGTAGTTTGGATAGCGCCTAATAATATTTTATCTGTAGGGAATAATATGAAACAAGTAGTAATCAGCGGCACAGGCTTATACACCCCAAGCCAATCCATTTCCAATGATGAGCTGGTAGAGGCATTTAACGCCTTTGTGAGTGATTACAACGTAATCAACAAAGCCCAAATAGAGGCCGGCACGTTAGAGCCTTTAGCAGAAAGTAGTAGTGCTTTCATCGAAAAAGCATCGGGAATTAAAAGCCGTTATGTTGCTAATAAAGCGGGTATTTTAGACCCAAAACGGATGGCGCCTTTTATCCCTGAACGTTCTAATGATGAGCCATCCATTCAGTGCGAGATGGCCATTTCTGCTGCTAAAGACGCCTTGGCTCAAGCCGGCAAGACGGCAGCTGATGTTGACATGGTTGTTGTAGCTTGCTCAAACTTGCAGCGCGCTTACCCTGCCATTGCCGTTGAAGTGCAAACCGCACTGGGAATAAGCGGCTTTGCCTATGATATGAACGTGGCCTGTAGTTCGGCCACCTTTGGCATTCAGTCAGCCGTAAATGCCATTCAGTCTGGTTCCGCTGGATGTGTGTTGATGGTCAATCCCGAGATTTGTACTGCCCACTTGAACTTCCGTGATCGCGATAGCCACTTTATTTTTGGTGATGCTTGCACCGCAGTGATTTTGGAAGATGCTGCTCAGTCTTCCAGTGAAAGCCAATTTAAAGTGCTGAACACTAAGCTACAAACAGTCTTCTCAAACAATATTCGTAACAATGCAGGCTTTCTGAACCGCTGTGATGAATCGGGCCTAGGTAAAATGGATAAGCTGTTTGTTCAAAACGGTCGCAAGGTCTTTAAAGAAGTATGCCCTATGGTGGCGGCACATATTAACGCTCAGCTTGATGAACTGAAAATTCCTGCCGACAACCTCACTCGATTGTGGCTACACCAAGCGAATTTAAGCATGAATGGACTTATTTCCAAGCGAGTACTGGGACGTGAGGCCAGCCTTGAAGAATCTCCGGTGATCTTGGACCGCTATGCAAACACCAGCTCGGCTGGCTCAATCATTGCCTTTCATCTATATAAAGATGACTTTAAAGCGGGCCAATTAGGCGTAATATGCAGCTTTGGAGCGGGCTACTCCATCGGTAGCGCAGTACTTGAAAAATGCTGAATTGTGAAAGAAAGGTCATGGAATTTATATGCTCTGAGAGCGCCTAGGAGAGGCATTACTTAGGTCGAGGAATAACCCTACTAACAGCATATAACAGCATATAACAGCAGAAAGAGGTTGTGCTAATCAACCAGTTCATCATTCTCGTAGTTTTTCACTTTTTCTAAGTGCTAAGGTATTAAAGTTATTAATAAAATCATTGGTACAATGCTAATGGGAGCGGGTCTGTTACGATAACTATGCAAAAATCTGGCTAACAAGAAAATTAACAGGGACACTAACGCTTGCTCGGTCCCGCTTCGTTTCACATTTTAGCCAACTATTACTTAGCCTGTTATTTGGGCGTTACACTTAGGAGGAGACATGCAATTAACACCTTTTCATATAGCTGTTCAAGTTCGGGATATTGATGAGGCTAGAGACTTCTATGGCGTTAAGATGGGACTTTCTGAAGGTAGAAGCATGGAGGCTTGGATTGATTTTAATATGTTTGGTCACCAGTTTGTAACCCATCTCAATCCAAAACTTGGTAAAACTGGGAAGATAATTAATATTTCAAATCCTGTTGATGGGCATGGGGTTCCAGTTCCTCATTATGGAGTTGTTATGAACTTTGAAGATTGGGAAGCTTTCGCTCTAAAAGTTAGCGAGTTCATTGATGATTTTATCATTGAGCCGCATGTGAGGTTTAAAGGAGAGCCAGGTGAACAAGGCACTATGTTTTTTTCAGATCCTTCTGGTAATGCGCTAGAGTTTAAAGCCTTTAGAAATATTGAGTTGGAGCTTTTCGCAAAGTAAATATTGTGTAACAAGGCAAGCTAAATAAACAAACTATTCATAATTCATTAAACTGGCTTTTTCATCTCATGTGTGGGGGAGAGTATAACAATAGTAACAGAGGTGTTGGTGAGCCCCCCCCTAGGGGTTAAAGAGTCTGGGTAAATATGAGAACTGCCAATATTATTTAGACCGATGTTTTAGATACTTCCTTTTGGCATAATACCCAACACCACAGGCAACAAGAATAGCAAACCAATTACTAATCAAAAGCAACAATAATGACTCCACTTGACCCCAACCCATAATTATAGAATCTTTAATTTTGGAGGCTAGCGAAGGCTTTTCTATTGGCTTGGTTGGCTTAACTTCGGCGACTTTAAACTCATATATCGCAAGATTAATTGTACTATAGTTACTACGATTTTTTAAATATTGCAATCTACCCTCTGCTTGCTCAATTTCTGTTCTGATGTTGCCAAGCTGACTTTCAACCATTAATATTTCTTCGACATTTTTAGCCATAGACAATATATCCAAGTAACGACTCTCAATTGCCTTTTTTGACTTAATTCTAGTTTTTACGTCAAAATATTCTTCAGTCACGTCCTGAGATCTAACGGATTTTGTTATTAAATAGTCTTGATCAGCCTCTTGCTCTATTAGCTCAAAAAGCTTATGAAAGCTTGCAATCGGCACCTTAATTTCTAAATTGGTATTTTTTGACTCTTGACTATATTCATTCACAATGTAGCCATGACTATTATGAATCTTTGTTATGATTGATTTATATGCTGTGTCAAAATCTTTAACTGCAAAATTTAAACTTCCAGTCTTAATTAAAACCAGACCATGTTCACTGGCATTCGCCGTGGGAACAAAAAAATTAGTGAGGGCAAGTGCTGCGTTTGTTTCACCCTGAAGGTTTCTTTGAGCGACGGCTTTCGCCTCCTCCATTCTGTATTCATTGGATGCAAGAGCATATTTTTTTTCAACAACATTCGCCCTATTGTTATCAGAAATCTCATTTTCGTATGCGGAAGGGTCAGAAAGGCTCGAAAAGAAGAAGTTGCGACCAATAAACAGCACCAAGAGTATCAAAACAACAAATACTGTTATTTGGTATGAGTTTGACTCATTGTAGAGCCATTGAGCTTTGTTTTTGAGCTTCATAAATACGCCTAATCGAAGTTTTATTATAAAGAAATTACTGGCAAACTACTGTGAAGATTTATTTTCTCGCGTGAAAGCAAGCACAACAATACTAGCAGAGGTGTTTGTGAGCCCCCCCCCTCTGGGGTCTAGAGTCTGGGTAAATATGAGAGGGAGGGTATAACAATAGCAACAGGGGTGTCTGGGAACCTCCCTCTGGTGGCAATCAGGGATAAATATTAGCAGAAAGAGGTTGTGCTACTTTACCAGTTCATCATTCTCATAGTATTCTACTTTTTCTATCGTTCCATCTTCATACCACTCCAGTGTTTTTAGGTGGAGTGGAGATTTTTTGCAATAAAAAGTAGTTAAACTGATGTAGTTTTCCAGTGGGAGTGATGTGGTCTTCAGAGGCTGTTTTAATCATGCGAAAATCGTCAGCTAACAATGCTCTAACTGCCTTTTCATCATAAGACGCAACATCAAGATTTGAGCATATTGTAGGTCCATCCGGTGCAAAAGTAGCCAGTAAAAAGTAACCGCCTATTGCGAGGTGCGTGTTCAGTTTATTTATGTATTTTTTCTGCTCACTTTCATGAGTAAGAAAGTGAAATACAGCGCGATCATGCCATAGATCAAAACGCTGATCGGTTTCAAAATCAAGAATATTCTGGCAGTAAAACCTGACCAAGGACTCTTTGCCTCCAAGTCTTTTCTGAGTGGCGATAATTGCTGATTCTGATAGTTCGACAGCGCTCAAATTTGAATAGCCTTCCTCTATTAAATTATCCGTTAAGATAGAAACTCCTGAACCAACATCAATAATATCTTGACTTGGCTTTGTGTGTTCAAGTATCCAATCCAGTGATGTAGTGGAATGCTTTTGGTGCCAACTAACTTGAGCGTGGTTTTGGCTTTTGTATACCAACTCCCAGTGGTTTTGCAGACTTGAGCTAGGCCTGAGTTTACTTCTTGGTGTAGTCATTGCACAAACCGCTTCTATAGTTGATTAACGGGGATTTTGATATAGCGAATATTGTTCTCTTCGGCGACAGGTAGATTGCCAGCTTGAATATTAACTTGAATGGATGGCAGTAGCAACTTTGGTGTGTCGCTTAGTTTATCTTTGGCTTTACGCGCGTGAACAAATTGCTCTTTGCTGGTGCCACCCCCTATCATCATGTTGTTTGTGCACTGCTGACCAACAGTGCTTTTTCCACAGGCAACCCTATCCACAGGCGGGTAGTCGTGCGCCGTATAAAGATTGGTTTCCAGTGGTAGGGCAAATATCTTTTGAATCGAATCAAACAAATCTTCAGCGCTACCGCCTGGGAAATCTGTGCGCGCCGTACCTACATCCGGCATAAAAATGGTATCCCCAACAAACACATTATTTTCGATTAGGTAGCTCACACAAGCTGGCGTGTGCCCAGGTGTGTTCATCACCTTTACCTCAAGTGAGCCGATGTTAATTACTTCGTTGTTTTTCAGCAGTTTGTCAAACTTAAATGTGTCTAACTGTGGGTAGTTTTTGGCATTAAATATTGGGCGCCAAAACTTGATTACTTCATCAATGCGCTCTCCCATAGCAATCTGACCGCCCAATTTTTCTTTTAAGTAGTGACTTGCAGTTAGGTGGTCTGCGTGGGCGTGTGTTTCCAATATCCAATCAACTGTTAGGTTGTTATCATTTATGTAGGTTATCACTTCATCAGCGGAATGTGATGAGATATTGCCAGCTGACAAGTTGTAATTAAGGACTGGGTCAATAATCGCACACTTAAGCGTATCGTCGTCACTAACAACGTAGGTAAAGGTGGCGGTATCTTGATCAAAAAAATGTTTAATATTCATATCGTTTTTCCTTTACAGTTCTACATAAATAATAATTGTGGCAATGGTTAAAGTGAACCAGCCAAAGACTTTCTTGAGGTTGTCGCCTGAGATTTTTCTAGATACAATGGTGCCAATTGTAACACCAACACCTGTGCAGAGAATGAACATACTTAACATCCAGTAATCCAGCTGTATGCCAGCTTGAAGATCACCCACAAAACCCAATAGAGATTTAGCGCTGATAATCAACAGGGAGGTACCCACAGCAACTTCCATCTCGAGTCCGGCTAATAATACTAGCGCTGGGATAATCATAAAGCCACCGCCGGCACCTACTAGACCGGTCAGTGAGCCAACCGCCAAGCCTTCTACGGTTATCAGTCCGTATTTACGCTTTGTCAAAGGCTTACTGGCTTTTGTTTGTTTGCTCGGGCGAATCATCAATACTCCCGCCAACAACATCAGGACAGCAAACAACAGCATAATAAACAACTCTTTTGTAATAGCCAGACTGCCAATATCAAAAAATTGATCGGGCATTGCAGGCACCAAATATCTTCTAGTTAGATAGACCGCGATTAGGGCTGGCACTGCAAAAATGACCGCTGTTTTGACGTCTATTTTTTGTTTCTTATAGTAGTGATATACCCCAATAAGAGATGTGAGACCCACAACAAGAAGAGAGTAACCTGTTGCGGTAACGGTCTCAACACCTAGTAAATACACCAGAATTGGAACGGTTAATATAGATCCTCCAGCGCCTATTAAGCCAAGCACTGAGCCCATCCCAATTGCCAATATGTATCCTAGTATCTCCATTATCTATGCTTGATTCCAAGGCATTTTTGCCATTACATTTGCCATGGGACATATTCCAGTTAGGCCGGCATTGGTCAGGCCCGCTCCCGCAAGTGCTGACAATGCAAGCCATTCTGGAGATACAAAATATCCCAAGCCGACGCCTACGAGCACCATCGTACCGATGGTTAGCTGAAGCTGCCTATCTAGAGGGATGGTCTTTTTTCTTGATGCGACTACTTTAAGGCCAGCATTTTTCCAAGCGTTTATGCCGCCCTCTAAATCCCATACATTAATGCTTGCTTCGTCACATACGAGTTTTTGACACGCCTTCGCTGATCGCCCACCTGAAAGGCAATGTACGACTATTTTTTTACCTTTGTGCTCAGGTAGATGCACTTCATCAAGAGTTACCCTTGAAAGGGGTAAATTGCGAGAGCCATCTATGTACTCCGATTGATGCTCCCCCGTCTCTCTGACATCAATTAATATGGCTTCACCAGAGTTAAGCCAATCAGCCAAGGTGTTTACATTAACTTGATTTATAGTTGTCATAATATATTCCTTTACTTGATGATCTGTAGTCCAGCATTCTGCCATGCAGCAATGCCACCTTCTAAATTCCAGACATCAACACCAATGCCAGCAGCTATTAGTTGTTGACAAGCCATAGCTGCCCTACCACCTGCTAGACAGTGAAGTACTAGTTTTTTGTTTTGATGTTGTGCAAGATTGACCTTATCAATCGCCACTGTCTCCAGTGGCAGGTTGATAGCGCCATCTATCCGGGCGGAATTATGCTCTTCGGTTTGCCTTACATCAATTAATACCGCTTCGTCGTCATTCAGCCATTGAGATAAGGTTTGTGCATCTACATTATATATTGTTGCCATTGTTTTCTCCTATTTATATTAGATAAACCTAATATATTGGTTATTAAAAAGCCATGAGTAGTTATTAATTCATGGGATTATTTCTTACAGAAAAGGTCGTATAAAACGTTAAGTATTTCTACAACATTTGAATCAGAGATTGAGTAGAAGACGTGCTGTCCTTGCTTGTCTGCTTTTACAATACCCTCATCACGCATCTTTGAGAGGTGTTGCGACAGTGCTGACTGAGAGATATCGAGATCTTTTTCTAAATCACCCACGCAGCGTTCACCTTCAATAAGGTTGCAAAGAACAAGAAGTCTCGAAGGATTTGCCAGCAGTTTTAGGAACGCGGCAGAGCTCTCTGCATTCTTGCGCATTTCGCTGACATTTAGTTTCACTGTATTCATAATCGAGTATTATATTAGATTTCTCTTATGTATTGTGATATAATTTGAAAATATATTATGTTTTACTAATATTTATTATCGAATTAACTATATAGAGAAAAAGTGAAGTTGGGTTTTTGGTCGTGTAAACACACATGGAAGAGAAGCGGCAATAACACCAAATGGTGTTTGATTGGTTGCGCAATTGGCGAGTTTGGCACTTTAGCGTATTACAGCTATTTTGGCATTACAAGTGATGTTTTGATGTACAGCGGGATGTGGTATTTCTTTGCAGCATTGCCAATTATCAACGGCTTGATAACAAGCGTACTGTTGGAAACAATCATTCTAATTAAAGCAGATTTTGACTTCACGAACGCTCTGAAGACGGCACTTGGTATGTCCTTCATTTCAATGTTGATGATGGAGATTGCTATGGAGGTTACCGACCTTCTATTTACAGGTGGACAATTGGGTATGAATTACTACGCAATTCCACTGATGCTATTAGTCGGTTTCCTTACACCGTGGCCGTATAACTATTGGCGTTTGAAGAAATATGGCCAAGCGTGCCATTAACCACTTGGATATAAACACTTACAATATAGGATGGAAAGTTATGAAGAACTTAAAAAAATTAACACCGATATTGGCTCTAACCACAATCATTACAGCGCCAGGTGTGCTTGCACACAGTGACCATGAAAACGCAAGTAATACATTCGTTACGCCGACTTTAGAAACAGGCATTAGAGAAGGTGACGACGTATATTTTGACTTAAGCCTTCAATCCGGCTTCAGTCAAATCTTGCCAGATGTGTTGACAGAGACATGGGGCATTAACCAACCTTTCTTAGGCGCAACTTTAAAAGCAAGAAAAGGTGACAGTGTGCATGTTACTGTTTCCAATAATCTTGACACAACAACAACACTACATTGGCATGGGGTCAAATTGCCCGCAAGAGCTGACGGAGGCCCACACCAGCCAATTGAACCTGAAGAAGAATGGCTGAGTGAGTTTGACATTATTCAGCCAGCGGCCACTCTTTGGTATCACGCACACCAAATGCACGAAACGGGAGCACAGGTATATAAAGGCTTAGCTGGTATGTTTATCATTGAAGACGACAACTCTCAATCATTAGGACTGCCTTCAGAGTACGGAGTCGACGATTTCCCAGTTATTATTCAGGATAGGGAGTTTAATGAAGATGGCTCAATGGTGTACTTGGGCCGCTTTGATGTACAGGGCGGAATGATGGGCAAAACAGGTGATACTATTTTGGTCAATGGTGTTATTAATCCGCTCCTAACAGTAGAAAAGTCATTGATACGCTTACGTATCTTAAATGGCTCGAATGCTAGAATATACAATCTGCAATTTGATGATAATCGGTCATTTAAGATTATTGGAAGTGATGGTGGTTTACTTGAGCAATCCGTTGAGGCAACCATGATTACTATTTCCCCAGCAGAGCGCATCGAGATTGTCGTTGACTTGTCTGATGGTGGTGCGCCTACCTTAATTCATAGCGCAGGGATGGCGGGCATGACTGGAATGGATGCCTCTGATATGGGCTTCTTTGAAACCGTTGCCATGTCTATTTTTGCTGACGATGAGCCCGAGCAAGATTTTAATATCTTCCAAATAGATGGCTCTCATGCAGCAGCCTCAAGCGCAATCGTTCCTGACCAGTTGTCCACGCACAATGATTACTCTGGTGAAATAATTGCTGCTCGTCGCACAATGACATTAAAGATGGAAGATGGCTCGCCATTCACAACCATTACTGCTGGCATATTTGGCTCAAATGACTTACTAACAATTAATGATCAGTCGATGGACATTGGCCGCATTGATGCCTTTGTAAAGAAAGGAACCGTTGAAATATGGAGCATTGTTAATGCTTCGATGATGGCCCACCCTTTCCATATTCACAATGTTCAATTCAAGATTATAAGCAGAAACGGTGAAGTAAAAAGTCACGAACTTGGCTTTAAGGACGTTGTCCTTGTTCAACCAGGGGAGACGGTCGAAGTGTTAATGAAGTTTCCTGAATATAGCGACCCCAACACGCCTTACATGTTTCACTGTCATATCTTAGAGCATGAGGACAGGGGAATGATGGGGCAGTTTGTGGTTATATAGAGCGGAACTACGTGAACTACACACTTGAACGTGCAAAACGTGTAGTTTGAGTTGAGGTGTTCAATGAATCGCCTTTGAATCACCATAAAGAAGCACCCCTGCCCCCCAAAAAACATCTCCTTAGAGGGATGACATGGTAGTGACATGAGGACTTTTTAGTTATGAAATACCATTGCTTGGGTTGTGGGGCAGCATATAAACCCTCAATGGACTTCAATGAACTTTGACTTAGATATAACACTCTGTAGGCACTGAGTATGCCTAGGCAAGACATTGCTTAGATCAAAGAATAACTCTACTTTAAGCACCCACCATCTGAGCCTATCGTCTTAATAGTAGAGGGCGTAATTGAAAGTTGGTTTGCTGTGTGAGGGAGTAATTAAGAATTTTCTACACCACAAAAACCGCTATGATAATTGCTGGTATTAAACATGACAGGATGAGTAATACTATATAAATGTTGGTGATTCTTCGATTCGTAAAAAAAGTAGTCAAGAATCCAAAGAAAGTTGCTAGTCGTTTACTCATACTTGAACTCTTAATTTTCCTATAAATCTCTATGTCTATTCACTGGCAGTTAGAAAAAAATGATAGATTAGAAGTCCAACGGCAATACCTTTGGCAAAGGAAATCCATAAGATTGAATAATCAGACATCCCAGTCATGTCCTTCCATAATTCTATCCATTTTTTGTGTAAGCTAAACAAAACAATAAGTGTATTTTTCATAACTAGATTATATTTCAAATCAAACCAAAGTCCAAATTCCGCTTGATGTGTGACTTGAATAGTCACTAATACCTCGTGATAAATTTGGATTCCCGCACCCGTTCACGCAAAATAAATTTTTGTATTTTTCCAGTCGAGGTTTTTGGTATTACTTCAAAAACAAACTTACGAGGTGTTTTAAAAGCGGCCATATTGTCTCTGCACCATTGCATCAACTCGGCTTGAGTAACATCCTGACCGTCACCCAGCTCAATAAAGGCACAGGGAATTTCTCCCCATTTTTCGTCAGGCATAGCAACCACCGCGGCAACAGCAACAGCCGGGTGTTTATACAAAACCTCCTCAACCTCTATTGAGGAGATATTTTCACCACCGGAAATAATAATATCTTTTGAGCGATCTTTAAGTTGAATATAACCATCTTCATGCATCACCCCAAGATCACCGGAATGAAACCAGCCGCCTGCAAAGGCATCGTCACAGGCTTGTTTATTCTTTAGATAGCCTTTCATAACCACATTACCACGAAACATCACCTCGCCAATAGTGACCCCGTCGCGCGGTACTGGATTCATGGTTTCAGAATCAAGAATAGCTAACGCTTCAAGCGGAAGATAGCGCACACCCTGGCGTGCTTTGAGTGCAGCCTGCTCCATGCCATCCATCACGTCCCACTCTGCATGCCAATCGTTTACTACCGCCGGGCCGTACGTTTCCGTTAATCCATAAAGATGGGTGACATTAAATCCTGCAGTTTTCATATCAGCCAAAACACGCTCTGGTGGTGGCGCTGCTGCTGTAAAAAACTGCACTTCGTCATTCAGTAAACGCTTGTCCTTGTGGTCTGCGGATAATAGTGTTGACATGACAATAGGCGCTCCACATAAATGGGTAACCCTATGTGTAGATATTGCATCCCAAATTGGCCCAGGTCGAACATGTCTTAAGCAAACGTGAGTTCCGATTATTGCCGACATTGTCCACGGAAAGCACCAGCCGTTGCAATGAAACATAGGCAGCGTCCAAAGATAGACTGCGTGTTTATTAATTGATGCAATGAGTGCGTTACCTTGGGCCAAAAGGTAAGCGCCACGATGGTGTGAAACAACTCCTTTTGGGTTGCCAGTGGTGCCAGAGGTATAATTTAGCGAGATGGCGTCCCACTCATCTTCAGGCATGAGCCAATCAAAGTTATCATCCCCTTGAGATAAAAAAGACTCATATTCTGTTGCACCTGAGAGCTCTTCACTTATTGGAAACTCGCAATCATAGTAGTCAACTAGTATGGGGTTAACGCGAGATAGCTCTAGTGCAGATACAATAATATCAAGAAACTCACGATCAACAATCAGTACTTTAGCGTCAGCGTGGTCAAGCTGGTAAGCAATTGTTGCAGGATCAAGTCGAGTATTTACGCTATGTAAAACTGCGCCACACATTGGCACACCATAATGTGCCTCCAACATTGCGGGCGTGTTTGCAAGCATTACTGAAACCGTATCACCACGTCCAATACCCTTATCGGAAAGTGCAGAAGCAAGCTGTCGAGACCGACGATAAAATTCAGCGTAGTTGCGCCTAATGGCCCCATGTATTATGGCAGTATGCTCTGGAAAAACTGATGCAGCTCGCTCTAGAAAAGTGAGAGGAGTTAGCGGCTGATAATTAGCCGGGTTGCGATCTAAGTCGGTGTTATAAGGATTGTGCATTACTGATACTACTATTCATCTTGCCATTTAGGCTGGCGTTTTTCTGAGAAAGCATCAATGCCTTCTTTGGCATCGCTTTTCAACATATTCTCTACCATTACAGATGATGCGTAGTCGTATGCATCAGTGAGCGACATTTCTTTTTGTCGATAAAAGGCCTGCTTACCGGTTTTTACTGTCATTCTTGATTTAGAGGCAATAATTTCAGCCATAGCCATAGTTGCTTCTGTTATTTTTTTATCGTCAACAACTCGATTTATAAGGCCGATATGTTCTGCTTTTTTTGAATCCACCATCTCTCCAGTCAGAAGCATCTCCATCGCAGCCTTGTTAGATACATTTCTTGATAGAGCCACCATGGGAGTTGAACAGAAAAGGCCAATATTTACCCCTGGTGTCACAAAACGAGCAGATTCACCGGCAATAGCTAGGTCACAACAAGCAACCAATTGGCAGCCTGCTGCTGCTGCAACACCAGCAACTTCTGCAATTACGGGCTTAGGGTTATTGGTAATCAACTGCATAAGTTTTGAGCAAACTGTGAACACCTTTTTAAAATACTCATGGCCGTTATCAGCATTATTTCGCCCGGCTGACATTTGTTTTAAGTCATGGCCAGCACAAAAGGCAGGACCTGTGCCAGCAATAACTATAACTCTAACTGCATCATTGGTTGAGGCTTGATCTAAGGACTTAATAAGTTTGGCCATCATCTCTTCAGATAATGCATTTCTTCTCTTATTATCGTTCAGTGTTAAGCGCATTACTCCATTTTCAGTCAACTCTTCAAGGACTATATCTGACTGAATGGGATTGTTGGTATTGTTTTGATTGCCGTCCATAATATTGCCTATAAACTCGTTAAATGTTAATGTTAACCTTTACGCCACCATCTAGGGTGTTTGCAATAAAACAATATCTGTGAGCCCTATCATGCATCTTTACCATTTCCGCTTCACTGATTTCAAAGCCACTATCAAATGATACTTTTGGATTTAAATCAATTCGATTAACAATCATTTGACCTTTGCTGTTTTTTCCCAAGTGAGCAATTGCCTGGTCATTATAGGAAAATAAAGGCCATTTTGTTTTTGCTGCTAAAGCCAAAAAAGTCATCATATGACAGCTACTTAACGAGGCTGCTAATGCCTGCTCAGGATTTGTATTTAGGGCGGATCCTCCCCAATCAGGAGCAGTGTCGGCAGTGACTTTGAATTTATCATTGTAGGTAACCTCGTGTTCACTAGAAAACTCGCCTGGCATGAGTTCGGCTTCTTTTCTTGTCCAGCAAAGATTAATTGATAATTCTGACATTTTTTCTCCTGTATTCGAGGGGCGAGATTGGTTTATTTTACGTAATTGAGGCTAGGCGTTTCTTGGGATCATAAAAAGGCTTTTCAACGACTTTCACGGGATATGTTCCATGAGACGTCACAACGTTTGCAGTAGTATTGAGGCTTGAGTAATCGATATTCATCATAGCGAGGGCAATATTTTTATTAAGGCGAGGTGAGTAGACTGCCGAGGTAACAAACCCAACTTGCTCTGAATCAATAAAAATTGGCCAATAAGTAGTATTTGAGTTTTCCAAAGGCGGGCAGTTAATTACTATTCCAACCTGTCGACGTTTTGCACCTTCTTCCTTTATTTTTTTTAGGGCATTTTTACCAATAAAGTCAGCATCCATTTCAAGGTCAACTAGTCGACCCAAGTTAAGCTCAAAGGGGTTTGTATTGCAATCCATATCTGCTTGATAAGAGAGCATGCCGCCCTCTATTCTTCTTATGGTTGACGTATGACCTGGCGATAGTCCGAGTGGTTTGCCGATCTCCATCAAGCAGCCCCAAAGCTCATTTCCACGAGAGCCATCGCGCAGATAAATTTCATAGCCAAGCTCGCTAGACCAGCCAGTCCTTGAAATAATTAACGGAATACCATTCAACTCAAACTCTTTTAGCCAGTAATATTTTAAATTTTCAATCTCTTCACCAAAGACGGCCTGCATGATTTCACCTGATTTCGGGCCTTGTAGTTGGAGGGGTGAGACATCTGGCTCGCATAGCGTTACGTCCATACCAGAATTAACTGCTACGCCCTTAGCCCACATCAGAATATCGCTGTCAGCAAGAGAGAGCCAGAAGTGGTTTTCAGCCAGTCTTAGCAACACGGGGTCATTTAAAACACCGCCATTTTCATCAGTAATAAGTACATACTTGCACTGGCCAACCGCACATTTTGAAAGATTGCGCGGGGTCAACATTTGTACAAATTTTGCAGCGTCTGGACCGGTAATTTCAACTTGACGCTCAACCGCAACATCACATAGAATTGCATCATTGACAAGATTCCAGAAATTTTTTACCGAATCGCCAAAATCGCGTGGAATATACATATGGTTGTACACCGAAAAACCCTTCGCACCCGATCGCACAGTTGCATCAAAATAGGGTGATCTGCGTATTTGTGTACCAAAACCGACATCGCCAGTCATAGAATTGTTCATTATAGGTTCGCCATGTAAATAAAATTAAGCAGATAATGATACGCATTTTCCACTACCCACCTAGACTGAACTAGGCAGCCATTACAGACTGATTGGTCTTTATATTGACGCTTCCCACAGTAGTTCGGTCTAAACTCTTGGGCTATGACCATTAATTATGGCATTGTGAGCTTGGGCTTTACCGATTTAATTTCGCGGGTTACGATATAGGTAAAATAACGGTCTATGCCTAAGTTTTCAAGCAGCAACTCGTCAACCAGTTGCTGATAGGCGTCAATACTCGGCACTACCAACTTCATGATGTAATCCACCCCGCCACCTGTGGCAATACATTCGACAATTTCGTCAATTTTGTGAATCCGCTTTTCAAAACGCTCAAAATCCTCATAGTGGTGTCGCTTCAGAGAAACCTCCAATATCACAGTGGTCATCTTAGCGATAAGTTCAAACGCAATTTCTGCGTGATAGCCTCGAATAATTCCGGCTTTTTCAAGACGAGTTAGTCTGGTCCAGCATGGTGTTGCTGATAGATTCACTTTTTCAGCAAGCACTGTCTTGCTCACACGGCCGCACTCTTGTACAGCGGCAAGAATGCGAATATCTATAGCATCAAGTTTTAACACGGGCATGATTGGAACAACTTTTAGTTAAATAATTATGTGGCGAGATATGCGTATGTTACTCCATTCGCAACCCAAATGATTAGGGCTCCATTTATCTCCTTCAACTCACGTGCGACGGAGGACTTGACAATAGTAACAGCGATGTTTGTGAGCTCCCTGCCTGCCTAAAGAGTCTGAATAAATATGATATGAGATACACCTACTATTTTTTTATATTGCCTCCTCGAATATAACTATTACAATTACAAAGTATTTAATACTCGATAAGGAGAGGCGCTATGTTAGAAACAAAGATATTCCGTAAAAAAGACCTTGATCTTGAG
>LWDU01039417.1_pt1 | contig 56728 bp, 42 predicted proteins | sample 727161 | NCBI WGS metagenome assembly LWDU01 (sample SAMN04566230, study PRJNA314399) | hydrothermal vent metagenome | isolation source: deep sea hydrothermal plume seawater | place: Mexico: Gulf of California, Guaymas Basin | collected 2004-07-11
GCAGCGTGGCTTTTTTGCCGAAGAGGGGAAGCGACGCCAGGACTCCGCCAATGAGTACTACCCACGCGTAGGGCACCGTCCATATCCCAAAAAAGTACGAGAACACCACATTGCTAATGGTAAAGAGTTGGATGGGCGCATGGAGGAAGAGCGCGCTGTCATTGAATCGACCGCGGGCGGCAGCCAGGGAAACAAGACCGAGCAGAAGCCATAGCCCCAGAACGCCGAACGAAAGCTGGGTCTGGACCTCGAGTGCGGCGGGGTCGATGAAAGGGACTTCCGCGGGGTGTTGCGCCGCATAATGCAGCAACCCGGTTGCGAAGATCACCAGGCCCGTGACGACCCCCGACACCAACGCAGACTTGCCGGCTGCGGACCAAGTGATGAGGTAGGAATGGGAGCTGAGTTCGCTGAACGAGGGTTCTCGCGGTTTGAGGTCTCGTTGCCCGGTGTCAGCGCCCATAGCTATTAGGCCCCGTCATCGAAGACTTCGGAATACATCTACGGACCCGTCATCAGGAGAGAGGTTAGGAACACATACGAAGTCTAGGACGCTTTGGCGGGGGGGGACACGAGATGATTTAAGCTGCGGCCTCAGTGAAATGCCCTATTCAACGTGCGCGCAGTGACCTTGCTCCCCAGTTGATGTATTCGCTTATCGCTTCCCGCGCGCTCTCGCGATCGAGCCACGGGCGGCGGTAGATCAGTTGATCCATCCTTAAACGAAAACGGGCACGATTGCGCCGAGCGTCAAACCACGAAGATGCTGCTCAGCGATATTCGGATCGAGCCGCAAGGAGTCTCGCGACGGTTTCGGTCAAATCCTTCATCCGCAGCGGCTTCACTAGAAATTCTACATCTGGAAGTATCTGGTCAAATTCCGAACTCAGCCTCTCGGAATAACCGGACATCAAAACGGTCTTCATCTGGGGAAACACCTTGATGAGTTCGGCCGCAACAGCGGGACCATCCTTGCGCGGCATCACAACATCGGAAACGAGCAGGTCGACTCGGACACCTGGCGCCATCGCGACGTTGACCGCCTCCTCGCCATCAGCCGCTTCGATCACGTCATAGCCCTGCTTCTGGAGTTGCATTGACATGGTCTTGCGAATGCTCGACTCGTCATCCACCAGAAGGATCGTTGCACGCTCTCCCCGAGTTGCCCCCAGCACTGCCAAACTGCTTCGGGTCTCGCCTCCGACAGCCTTCGGGAAATAGACCGAAACCTTTGTCCCATTCCCGACCGAGCTTTGAATGTCGATGTGCCCTCCACATTGTCGCGCGATCCCATATGTGGTGGCCAGGCCAAGCCCAGTCCCCTTGCCCGGCGGCTTGGTCGTAAAAAAGGGCTCAAACACCCGAGCCAGAACATCGGCGCTCATCCCTTCACCGGTGTCTATAACATCCAACCTTGCGTAGAGACCCGCCTCTATATGATCCGGCCGCCATGCATCGTCAGCATCAATCCCGACATGGTGGAGTGAGATGGAAAGTGTGCCGGGCTGTTCCATCGCGTCGCAGGCATTGAGGGCGAGATTCATCACAATTCGCTCTATCTGGACCGCATCAGCGGTCACATGCCATGTAGCCTCTTCTAGATCCATCACCAGCTCGACGTGCGGCGGCACAATGGTACTCAGTGTGGTTTCGAAATCTCGAAGCAACTGGCTGAGGCCCACATCCTCAAGCTTTAGATCTTGGCGACGGCTAAAGGCGAGCAGCTGCTGGATGATCATCGCGGCGCGGTCCACAGCCTTGACGATTTCCGTCGCTTCCTCGTGGGTGGAGGATTCCGAGTCCGTTTCGGTCGCGATACTTTCGCCGTATCCACCGATGATCGTCAGGAGATTATTGAAATCGTGCGCAATCCCACCGGCGAGCCGGCCCACCCCTTCCAGACGCTGCGACCGCTGCAGCTCTTCCTCTCTGCGCCGCAAGGTCGCCTCCGCGAGACGTTGCTGACGGAGATCGCGAAGGTAGGCAGTAAACTGAGGCGGCCCCTGAAGCCGGATACGCTGCACGAGTAATTCAACCGGAATTTCTCGGCCGTCGGCACACTTGCCTACAACCTCAACCACCGTATCCAGGATCCGCGTTTCGCCAGTTCGTAGATATCGAGCGAACCCCTTCTTATGAGTTTCAACCATTCCCTTCGGAATAAACAGTTCAGCGATATTGCGACCCAGAGCCTCGGAGCGGGTGAACCCGAACATTCGCTCAGCCGCGGGATTGAATTCTGTCACGCAACCCTGGGAATCACAGCTCACAATACCGCTGAGAGACGCGTCGAGAATCGCGCTCTTTCTCGTTTCGCTGTCCTCGAGGTCGACGACCTTCCGCACCAGATCTGTGCGCAAGACCTCCAGATCCAGGGTCGCACGGCGCGCTGAGCGGTTCGTCGCAATTCCCATGAACGTCCCAAAACTCGCCGCCAGAACCAAATTGAAGAAGCTCGAAAAGGCTGCTCCCTCCACGGGAGCCGCAGGAAGGTTTCCCGTGAGTTCGAGCGCATAGAAAGCCGTATAGCCGGTGACAGCCACCAAGCCCGAGAAGACTGCCAAGCGTAGACCCAGAAAGAGAGAGGCCATCACCGGAAGCACCACGAACCAGACCAGGTACGGCGACTGCAGCCCCCCCTGGTGATAGGCCGGCACAAAGATCGGGCCTATGGACGCCAACACCAACAACCCCGCACCCAACTCAATCGAGCGAGTGCGGCGAATGATGAACGGCGTGACGGTGAAGGCGGCCAGCGAAGTCCAGAAGACGATGGTCTGCGCGCGGCCGACATCGAGGTGCAAGTAGGCATTCACAAACCCGATCACGAGAGCGATCGCCACCGCCACCGAGATGCCGATCAGTAGATTCTCTCGGCGCGCTTCCAGCACACGGGGACCAGTTTGCCCCAATACATCCGGATCCCGACTCTCTGATCGATTTTTTACCATGGCTCCACCTGCGATTTTTCTGGAGGCGGCGGGGACAAGCGGGCCCCGCTGCCCTCCCCCACTTTATCTCAAGCTTCCCTCGCCGCATCCTTCTGATTGAACCCACCGCTGCGAATGCGTACTCTCTCGGCGCACGGTTATACCACGGGCCGTGGACGTCAGTTCGCCTAGGTGTGATAAAAACCCCGTGCGCAACGGTCCGCCGAGAATTCCCTCATCGCTCGTAGCCGCTTTAGGAGCTGATTCATTCCGGTATCAATCCTGCGTATACCAAGCAGTAACAGGTTGAAGCATTCGCAGGGGGGGACCATCGTCATGCCCGTCAAAGATATCCAAATTTCAGCCCAGACCGAACTTCAGCCCCAACGCTACCCGGGGATGAAGAACCTTTTCGGGCCAGCTTCCAGCCAGAGTCCTGCGCCGATGGATCGCGAAAATCGAGCGTATCCCCAATGAAAGTATGGCTCATCCCCACCGCCATCGCGGTCTGTCTCCAGCTCTGGCTCAATCTCTACGTGTTGGCCCATCCGCCCGTACGGCCCATACGGGCTGCACTCCACGCCATGCTCTTCGCCGCACTGCTCTTCACGGTTGGCGACCTCCTGGCAAGCTTCGTTTCCATCAACGGAACCGAACACTGGGCCGGACTGATCCTTCTGTACACCGGGTTGATCTTCATAAGCCCGACCTGGTGGCTCTTGGCCTTGCGCTACTGCGAAGCCCAACAACTGGGTCTGGACTTCACGCGGAAGAACTGGGTCTACATTCCGTTCCTACTCGCTGGCCTTCTGTGGATCGGCCTCGTCACCAATCCGCTGCACGACCAATTCATTACGCCGCGGCTTACAGGAGCCAGCGAATTCCACTGGATGTTTTGGTGGAACGCCGTACAAAGTTACGCATTATTGATGGGCGTAGCGGGCCTATATGGAACGCTGATCCTCCGGCAACGTCGTGGTGCGACTCGAAAACAGCTCATCATTCTTCTCTCTGCGACCCTCGCCACCGCGATCGCAAGCGCGATGTACGTTTTCTTCCCCGACGAGATCCCCTTCGATCCCACATCCATCGGGGTCTGCATTTCGAGCATCCTCTTTATCTATGGCATTCGTGGATCCCGGCTCTTTTCATTAAGTCCAGTAGACCTGACTACGGTGATCCACAGCCACCCCGCCGGAGTTCTCGTTATCGATTCCACTGGCCAGCTTCTCTACGCCAACCAAGCGGCAGACACTCTTCTCGCTTCCAAACGACTGCCTGTCGAAGACGACCCTTTCCTGAGCCTGTCTCGGATCCTCAGCCTGCCTGAATCCCGAGACCAAGCGATCGAGCCGCGACAGCTGCAGAAGGAACTCCTCAAAGTCGATCAACCCGCCCACGGACACTTGTTCCGATTCGGAGACGACCGCGAAGGCTGGCTGAAAATCGAAAGTGTTCCACTCCCTGGACGGAGGCAGACCATTCGCGCCTGGAGCCTTTTGCTCGCCGACCAGACCGCCTCCAAAAACGCTGCAGACGCGATTCAAGCCAGCGAAATTGCCATTCTCCGGTCTCGCAATCTAGAAAGCCTTGGCGTCATGGCGGGCGGCATCGCCCACGACTTCAACAACCTTCTCCAGGGCATACTTGGCAACACCGACTTGGCACTCGAGGAGGTGGCCGCACAGTCAACACTCCGCGAACACCTCTTAGACATCGAAGAAGCTTCTCTTCGAGCGGGCAAGCTCGTCGCACAACTTCTCTTATTCACAGGCGCTGCAATCACCGAAAAGCGAGATCTCGACTTCGCAGAGACCATTGCTCAAATCGCAGAATTTGCCGCCTCTTCAATTCCGGATCGGGTCACTTTCGAGATCTCTCAGCCCACTGACCTCCCGATGATTCGTGTAGACCCCGATCAAATCGAACAGGCAGTCGTCAATTTAATCGTGAACGCATCTGAAGCCATCGGCGACGAAACGGGGACCATCCGACTCGCGGTCAGTGCCGAACAAGTCACATCCGAAAACGTCGACTCGCTCAACCTTGTTAGCCCCATCCCGTCAGGTCTCTATATGAAAATTGAGATCACCGATGACGGAGAGGGCATGTCCAAGGAGGTACGCGCCCGAATATTCGAGCCTTTCTATTCCACCAGATTTCCGGGCCGCGGCCTTGGTTTGTCCGCACTGCTCGGAATCGTACGGACGCATTCGGGCGGACTCTCCGTGCAGACCCAAGCCACTGAGGGAACGTGTGCCTCGGTCTATCTGCCAGCACTGGAGGACGCCGCTCAACAGCCTGCCCTTTCCGCGCCACCGATCCCCGCGACCAGCGATCTTCGTGTGCTGGTCGTCGATGACGAACACGCGGTGCGCTCGGTCTGTACACGCGCCCTACGCCTAGCGGGAGCCGACGTCGTCGAGGCGGAGACGGGTGAGGCCGCTGTCGACTACGCCACAGAGCACGATTTCGATGTCGCGATTGTCGACCTGACCATGCCTGGCATCGGCGGGCTGGAAACCGCCCGTCAACTCCGGTCCCTCCACCCCGATCTACGCATCATCTTGTCCAGCGGCCACAGGGATACCGACATTCAGGCCAAAATTGACTCGGATCTGATTTGTGAGTTTCTTCACAAACCCTATCGGCCCTCGGAACTCTTAGGTCTGCTGAATCAACTTCTCGACACGAAGCTGGATCTCAATCCTGGCCCCGTGTAGGTACCGAAGGCGGCGTGACGATCGGACCCGCTGCAAGAACCGGTGTGATCCAGAAATGAAGACCCGCGCCTCCGAAGTGCTCTGCCAGGCCTTGAACGATGGACTCGGCCTGCTCCTGGGATAGCTGCAGCCAGAATGCGGTTCGCCGCTGCTGGCCGGCGACCTGTTCTGCCGTCGAGAGGCGTTCTGGATGCACTCCATGGCCGTGGCAAGGTGCGGTCATGAAGCCCGCGTAATTCGCTTCGAGTAGCCAATCGACGAGACGTTCCTCGAGCTCGGGCGTCGCGATCAGCGTGAGTAAGCAGTCGTTCAAGGTGTGGCCTCCCGGCAGCCCCGCAGCGAAAGCCAGCGATAGAGAATTGGAAGAAGAATAAGAGTCAGAGCCGTCGCACTCACGAGGCCGCCTGTGACCACGATTGCGAGGGGACGCTGAAGCTCGGCCCCGGGACCGCTTGCGACGAGGAGTGGAGAGAGGCCGAGAGCGGTACTGGCCGCAGTCATGAGGACGGGCCGCAAGCGACGCGCAGCGCCATCACGAACGACTTCCTCGATCGGAACGCCTTCCGCCACAAGTTGGTTGAAGGTCGTGACGAGGACGACACCGTTGAGTACGGCGACGCCTAGTAGCGTGATGAAACCGATCGTCGCGGGGACCGAGAGATACTCGCCCGAGGCCCAAAGGGCCATGATTCCTCCGATCAAGGCGAGCGGAATGTTGACGAGCACGAGTCCGGCCTGCGCCATGGAGCGAAAGGTCGAGAGGAGCAGCAGAAAAATCAGCGTCAACGAAACCGGAACGACCAGGGCCAGTCGCGCTGAAGCCCGTTGCTGGTTTTCGAATTGGCCGCCCCATTCGATTCGCGATCCCGCCGGCAGGGTGATCTCTTCTTCGACGCGACGTTTGGCATTCTCGACGAAGCCCACGAGGTCGCGCCCGCGCACATTCGCCGTCACGACGACGAGGCGAGAGGCCCCTTCCCGATTGATCTGCACAGGGCCTTCGACGCGACGCAGAGTGGCGACCTGCGAGAGCGGGATCGGTTCGGAGCGAGAAGTAGGAAGCTGAAGATTCATGAAATCGATGGGCGACTCTCGAAGAAGCGGACTGCCGCGCAACATGATTGGGATTCGACGAACCCCCGAATAGATCGTTCCCGCATGCAGTCCCTCGAGCCTTGCTCGCAGCCGCTCCTGCAATTCCTCGACGGACAGCCCAAGACGTCCGGCCTCGAGGGGATCGATTTCAACCTCCAGGTACTCGGCCCCTTCCGAGAGGGTGCGAAAGACGTCTTCGGCGCCATCGAGCCCCTTGAGTAGTCTTGCGATCTCGTCGCCGCTTTCACTGAGGGCTTCCAGACTGGCGCCGAACAACTTCACTGCGACATCACCGCGAACCCCGGTGAGCATTTCAGAGACCCGCATTTCGATGGGTTGTGTGAATCCGTAGGCAATGCCGGGAAAGTCAACCATGACGGCGCGGATTCGGTCGAGCAGAGCGTCCGTAGAATCCACCTCCCATTCCGAACGGGGTTGGAGCACGAGAAATGCATCGGTTTGATTCAGGCCCATCGGGTCGAGGCCGATCTCGTCCGACCCTGTTCGAGCGACGACGCCAAGAACCTCGGGAACGCGATCGATGAGCGCCCTTTCGACTCGCAGGTCGAGGTCGAGCGAATTGCCAAGACTGATCGAAGGCAGCTTCTCGAGCTGAACGATCATGGTTCCCTCGTTCATGCTCGGCAAGAAGATTCGACCGATGCGGGGATACAGAAGCATCGCGAAGATGAGCAGGATCGCGGCACCTGCCAGCACTTGCCGCTCATGCGCAAACGCCCACTCGAGACTCCGGCGATAGCGAGCCTCTAGCCATCGCATAAAACGCGGGCCCTGCCCGCTTCCGGGGCGAATCAATACAGAGGCGACAACGGGAAGAACCGTGAGCGAGATTGCGAGAGAGGAGATCAGCGCGAAGACGATGGTGAGGGCGACCGGGATGAAGAGTTTTCCCTCGAGGCCTTCGAGGGTGAGGAGTGGAAGGAAGACGAGAACGATGATCGTTGTGCCGGCGACGACGGGCAGAGCGACTTCGCGTACGGATCGATAGATCACATGCAGGCGGGGAAGGAGACTTCCGGCGGAACGGCCGAGGTTTGAAACCGTATTCTCGATGACGACGACCGCGGAGTCGACCAACATTCCGATCGCGATCACGAGTCCGCCGAGACTCATCAAATTCGCGGAAAGCTCAAACTGCCTCATCCAGATGAAGGTCGAGAGAACAGACAAGGGCAGGACGAGGGCAACCGTAAAGGCCGCGCGCCAGTCTGCGAGAAACGCGATCAGCACGATGATCACGAGGACGACTGCACTCAGCAGCGCCCCTTGAACGGCTCCCACCGCAGTCCGGATGAGTTCGCCACGGTCGTAGAAGACCCGGATTTCGACCCCTTCCGGAAGACTCGGCTGCAGTTCGGCCAATTTGGCTCGAACAGCCTCGACCACGTTCTGAGCGTTCGCGCCACGCAGCGACAAGACGAGCCCCTGCACCACTTCGCCTACACCGTCCCGAGTCACCGCGCCGTAGCGCGCCAGCGACCCGAACTGGACGTCTGCAATCTCTCCGACTCGCACCGGCTCGATCGGATGACTGCGCACGACCACGGCGCGAAGTTCATCGAGGGTTCGAATACTCCCTTCCGCGCGCACCAGCAGGACCTCTTCACCGTCCACCAAGCGACCGGCGCCGTCGTTCTGGTTGTTCTCCACGATGGCGTTGCGAAGCTCATGCAGACTGATGCCTTGGGCGAGCATCGCCTCCGAACGGGGCATCACTTCGAAAGTTTCGACATGCCCGCCTAACGGGTTCACGTCCGCGACTCCGGCAACGGTTCGCAGCGCCGGTCGGATGACCCAGTCCAGGAGTGCACGCCTCTCGCGCAGATCGAGCGTTCCACCCTCGATCGTAAACATGAACATCTCACCGAGCGGGGTGGTCATGGGCGCAACGCCGCCGCTCGTGCCGGGGGGGAGGTCCTCCCAGATTCCTGCGAGGCGCTCAAGAACTTGCTGTCGCGCCCAGTAGATGTCGGTCCCATCCTCGAAGTCGACCGTAACGTCGCAGAGCGCGTATTTCGTCACCGATCGCAGAGTCGTCTGTCGGGGGATGCCCAGGATCTCGACCTCGATCGGCCCGGTGATCCGCATTTCGACTTCTTCGGGTGTCATGCCCGGCGCGCGCACGATCACTTTCACTTGAGTCGTCGAGACGTCGGGGAACGCGTCGATGGGCGTATTCTGGAATGAAACCCAACCCGCAACGACAAGCACCGATGCGGCGAGCGCCACGAAGACTCGTTGACTGAGTGCGAATTGGATCAGCCGAACAATCACTGCTCGGGTCCACCCTGCGCGAGCCAATGGGCTTTGAGAGCCGCTGTCCCGCGAAGAGCGATTCGGCTTGCTTCAGTCAGCGATCCGATCACGATGCTCTCGCGACCGCTGCCGCCAAGGACCTCGACCCTGATCGGTTCGAATCCGCCCTCGGCTTCGAGAAAGAGCCAGGTGTGATCATCGGCACGGACCACAGCGGTCGAAGGGAGGGCGAAGGCAGCGCCCTCGGTCCTTGCGGTCTCGAACTGCACGCGCACGAATTGGCCCGGCCGAAGTCGAGCCACTCCATGCTGAATTTCTCCGCGGACCAGGACGCCTTGATCAAGTGAGTGAACCTCGCCGCCAACGCTGATGACCTGACCGAGGGCATCTTCGTCGGGCAGAGAGAAGCGCGTGCCCTTGCGAAGCGAATGCGCGATATCGAGAGGCGTATGGATCTCGACGGTCAATGCATCGAGATCACCGATCCGGTAGAGCAGTCCACCGGTTTCCAGGCGTTCCCCCGCGCGCGCGTACTGTTCAAGGACCACACCGGAGCGCGCAGCCCGCAATACGACAGCCGGGTTGAGATGATGGGTCTTGGCGAGATGACTGATCTCTTTGTCGGTCATGCCTGAGAGCAAGAGGGCTTGACGCTGTTCTTCGAGACGGGATCGGGCATCTCGCAAGAGCGCGTTTGATTCGGCGGCACGGCGACCCGCGATGATGCCTTCTTTGGCGAGTTGTTTCTCTCGGCTCGCCGTCGCCCGGGCGAGGTCGCGTTCCGAAAGGGCCTGAACATAGACGCGCTGCAACGAGACGACAGCGGGGCTCTCTAGTCGCGCCAGCTCCTGTCCCTCGATCACCGAATCACCGACTTCAACCAGGGGCGACAAAAGGACTGCCGAAGACCTGGCCGTGATCAACCGAACGCGCGAGTTTGGAAGCGTGATCCGTCCGGGCAGCCGAGGCCGGGGCACGAGCTTTCGGGGCTGCACTTTTCCGACGACGATCCCCAGAGCCTCGCGCTGTCCGGGATTCACTTGAAGAACATCTCCCGCCTGCGAAGTCGCCGTGGCAGCAAAACTCAACCCGAGCGTGCAAAGCGTAATCGTGTATTTGAGCATGCTCATGGAACGACCCCCAGCGCTTGATTCATCTCTCCCGCACACGACTGGCGAAGAATCAGCGCTTCCCGATGTGTTTGATTCGCGGCCGTCGCACGAACTCGGGCGCGCAGCAACTGCCCAAGGTCCGTTTCGCCGAGCCCGAAACCCAGCTTGGTGAGGCGCAGATATTCTGCAGCCATTTCGGCCTGCTCCGCTGCAGCCGAGACACGTTCGAACGACAAAGCAAATCGACGCTCCGCCTGCGTCAAGCGTTCGCGCAAGTTGCGTTCGAGTCGCTGATGATCGCGGCGTCTCTCCGCCACCGCACGTCGTGCGCCAGCCACTTCGGCTTGCGCGTCGCGTCGTCGCCCAAGTGGGATGCGTAGGCCGGCGACGATTCGACCGTCGAAACTGGCGCCGCTGACGTCGCGCTCGTGTTCGGAGCCCAACGCGAGAACCGGAGCACTCCATTGATCTGCTTTCAGTCGGTCGAGTTCGCCCTGTGCCCGGGCAGTTTCTTCTCCGGCGAGCAGCAGGAAAGGGTGATTCTCGAGCGAATCAAAATCGGGGGGTGTCTCGTTCCAATCCATTGGCCACGCGCTAAGACCGGTCAACAGAAAATAGCGGTCCTCCGCATGGCGTGACTCTTCGAGTGCTTTGAGATGGATAAGGCGTCTATCAAGACTCGCACTACGCGCTAGGAGAAGCTCTCGACGAGCCAATTCCTCAGACCTGTGTCGCGAGTTCGTCCTCTGCCCGCCATTCCGCCTCGGTCAACTCGAGTCGGACGTGAGCGACCGCAAGGTCGGCGACTGCTTGTCGCACCCAGCCGGCCACTTCGAGTTCATGGGCACGCACTGCATACCGCGCCGCGGAGTCGGCAGCACGGGCGCTCTGTCGGCGGCCCTTTCGCTGGCCCGGCCACCAGAGAGGAAGTCCGAGCTGAACGTCCCACTGTCGATAACCATCACCCGCCCAGAGTCCATCCGTCGCGTGGTTAGCGGAGATCTCGGGCGCACCCGAGAGGAACCTGGCTGAATTCTTCTTCAGAGCATCGGCTTCGAAGCGCCGCGCCGCGACGACGAGGAGTCCCGGCTCTCTCTCAAAGGTATGAACGATGACCTCACGCAGAGTCAATTGCGGGTCGGCCTCGAGGGCAGTGCGCCCATGAGAATCAATTTCGGTCTCCGCTTCAGCACGTGCTTCAATGACAGGTTCAGCGGCAGCAAGCGCGGAACCAAAAAGCATGAGCAGCAGGATTGTCATTAGTTGAAGCATCAAAATCCTCGAACGCGGACTCCCGCTGTTTTGAACGGCTGAAACCTTGCAAAACTGAAGTGGACCGGCGGCAAATTGAACCCACCGGCAAATGTCGCAGTCGCGGGCCGCAATTGCTCCACACCGGGGTGCAAGTTGCGGCGTATATGTAGATAGGCGGGACGGTGGGACCCGATCCAGAGCGTTCTCGAAAGCAACCCATCGTATTCGGGGACCCGTTCCCGGATGACGCCCATTTGCTGGGCTTACGTGGGTCGTGCAGTGGAATTGACCCACTTTCACAGACACTCAGGGGCGGCTTTTGGAGGCCGTTCCGAATGGCTCGGGTCATCAGCGCACTGCCCTTCGCCTGCGTCATGTTTCTGATGTGTTTCGGGCTCTATAAAGGCCTGAAGATGGAGACAATCAAGCGCCCTTTCGCCCGGTGACCCGGCACGGAACAGTCGACATCCCATAGAAAGCCGACCGACGGGAGTGGGGTTTTCCGCAGCCTGCTAGGACTCCAGTGCGTCTCTCAACGAAAGTTCGGAGAGCGACCCTTTCCTAGCCCATGCGATGAGGCATCTCGGCAGGCTCGGGGATCCGCATCGTTCTATTTGTGGAGCGTGCTTATGGCCTGCCTCGCGTCCCGAGGCAACTTACTGCACGGAGACAGACTGGTACACGCCACGCGTGCGTAATGTGACGGTCACGATTTGGGCGTTTATATTTTTCCAATACCAGCCATGTTTCCCCTCGAAAGCCGCCTCGAATGTTCCCTTGGAAGCCTGCTTCGTGGCTTTTTCGTAGCTAACAAATTGGCTGGCAGGCTTGCCTTTGGGATCGCCGTGAAACTCGAAGAACAAGGGGCCATTATCGGCTTCCCATACATACTCGAGCGTGTCTTTTGCTTTCATGGTGGCCTTGATCTCGGCGCTTTGACCCGGTGAAAGGGTGAGTTTGAGCTCGTCTGTTCGGGTCGTCGATTGCCCCTCTGCGATCACCGTACTTTGTTCTTTTTTGAGTTCGCCTAATTGCATAAGACCTAGTGCGCGACCCAAGCCAGTGGGGTCGATCGCGAACTCCGCTGGGAGCACGCCGACGACGAGTAGCAGTGTCGCGACAACGAAGGCGGTGACTGAAGCCTTTGCCAGTTGCCGTATGGTCGGCAATTCGGCCAGTTCGATAGGGGGACGCTCAACCATAGAAGTAGCCTTCGAGTTGATAGGCGAATAAGCCGAGTCCCGCGAAGACCAGGAGCCTGTTGGCATTGTCTGCTTGACTCGCGAAAGATGGCGTGCGGCGCCAGAAGCCCATCGCGATCAGGATTACGCCTAAGGCCAGTAGCTGGCCCGTCTCAACCCCGACGTTGAACGCGAGAATATTCGGGACCAAGCCGTCGGTCGACAGCGTAAGACCTTGCAGCTTAGTGGCCAGCCCTAACCCGTGAAACAATCCGAAAATCAAGACCGCAGCTTTGGCGTTCGGCTGCTTGCCGAACCACTCTTTGAACAGGCCCAGGTTGTCGCATCCCTTGTACACCACCGAAAGGCCGATAATGGCGTCGATCAGGTAGGGGTTGACGTGGGTTCCACTCAAAACTCCGAGGAGTAAGGTGGTGCTGTGCCCCAGTGAGAACAAAGTCACGTAAAGGACCACATCTCGAGCGCGGTACAAGAAAAAGATCACGCCGATGAGGAACAGGATGTGGTCGTACCCGGTGACCATGTGTTTGGCGCCCAGGTACCCGAACGGCCACAGCTGGAGGCCTACGCTTCGTTCCAAAAACAGTTGATCGCTGTCCGCCACACCGTGTGCGAGCGCGACCGCAGGCAAGAGCAGGGTGATCACCGATGCGACGAACACGCTCCTCTTCATCGGATCGTGAGGGGGGCTGTGCGGATGCGGATGAGTGGCATCTTTTTTCATGGCCTGGGAGTTGTTCTCCATTGAATGATCGGAAGGGGAGCGTTGGAACATACCCCTCCCCATAGCACGGCTCTTTGACTCGTCCCATCACGAAGGAAGTGCATGATCGTGGCACAAGGGACAAGCGAGTCGGCGTCGGGCGGAGAATATCGGGGGTTGGGCGCGGCGGAGTCAAAGACGCTCGACGTTGCGCGCCCGTCTTCAGTCTCACTCGCCGAGGCCACGTCGCAACTCGACGCCATCGTATCGGAAGACGACCCGCGTGGGTTCGATCGCGCCAACCTCCAAAGAGCCCAGCCAATCGCCCTCTCTCAGACGAACTGGCGAGGCCCCAGAAACCTTGATCAGGGCGCTACGCTGACTGGAGCGCGGATGCCAGATCGTTCGCGTCACTTCGATCTCGAGCGCTGGGGCGGGACCCGACGGGTCGACTGCTCCAATTGCGGCGACCTTGGACGGAGGAGATGTGGATGCGATTTCAGAAAGCGACGCAGCAACGATATCGGTCGAATCTGGCGTCAGTGTGACCGGGGAGTCGGCCAGAATCGCCAGCTTCGGTTCGGCAACCTCTTCGACCTCATCATGCTCAGCGACTTGGCCTATTGGCGCGCTGGCTTTGGCTTCACTGGCCTCGACCGGAATCGCAGACGGCGCTACGAAGGGCCCTATCACGAGATCCTTCTGGGTGTCAAAGGCCGGGTATGGCGAGGATTGCCCCTGCCCGGCGCTTCGAGCGATATGCGCCAACGCATGCATCGATTGCTGCTCACGCTCCGCAGCCACCTGCTCAACCGAATCGGCCGGAGACAAGCTGGCCGTTTCCGCCGTGGCTGGTGCCGGGTCCCCTGCGACGCCGACCGGATCTATTTCGAGGCTCGGCGTGGCTGGTGCCGGGTCCCGGTCCCCTGCGACGCCGACCGGATCTATTTCGAGGCTCGGGTCGAGGGCCTGGGCGGTACCCGCGGCGCTTGCGCTGGGGGAAACGACGGCGATGCCGTGGGTCTCGCTGCCTTCGGGTTCGGAAGTCCCACTCCCAGGCCAGAAGGAATAGGCCGCCGCGGCCAGCAGAATCATTCCGACGAGCCCGCAGAGGAATGCGACACGAGGTGTTCGCGGGTCGGCGCCCGGCAGATAAGAATTATCAAGCGTGCTCAAAATCAATTCCTCCGCCTACTGGCGATTATTCAGAGTCGTGCGATGTCTGGCTCGATCCGTCGCAGGCCGATCGAAAGAGAGGCGCCAGCAGAACTTCCACTGGCGCCTCTTAGATCGATCATTCGAGCGGGCTGCCTTGCAGCCTTATGCTCTATTGCGCTGGAGCCAAAGCCTGACCGGGTGTGCCATACATATACGTGGAGAAGATGGCTCGATCTGCAGAGTCCGTGACACCATCGCCATTGAAGTCGAGGTCCGCGTTGTTTCCCAGCCATCCCGCCTGGAATCGGACCAAGTCCCCGAAGTTGATGATGCCGTCATTATTGAGATCCGGGTCGCAGATATTGCCGTAGCCATCGCCGTTCGTATCTCGCTGGCTATGACCCCCTGCGTCCGTAATGTTTGGACCATTCGGCACGTATTCGCAGTTGTCGCAGGCATCACCCGCACCATCGCCATCCATATCGAACTGTCCTGCATTCGCAGTGACCGGACAATTATCGCTGCCTCCGCAGATCCCATCTCCATCGAGATCATTGGTGGCGTCGAGGGGACAGACATCGGTGCTATCCGAGATCCCGTCGCCATCGGTATCGACATCGAGGGCAGCAGCCTGCATTGCTACGGCCAGGCTTGTGGTGGCCATCGCGGTCGAGACCGGATCACCCTGGATCATTGCAATTGCTACTTGGTTGGCCGCATTGGTGGCATTGGCGCCTGTCACCTGAGCGACATCCACAGCGTCGTTCAGTCTCGAGTTGCCGTTGAGCTGGATCGACTGGATTGCGACTCCATCGAGAGTCACGATCGCCTCGGTCAGTCCAACGACCAGCGGTGACACATCGTCTCCTCGGATCGACCATAAGAGATCGACCCTAGCCTGATCCACTACGCCGGTGACCAGATCGGCCTTAGCGACGATCTCGGGCAGGAAGACTCCAACCATGACCCCCAACGGATTCGCGAAGAACAGGGCGATGCGATCGACCAGGATCTCATCCCCTGCCACGACAGGATTGCCGAAGCCGTTCCCCTGGAAGTCGATCAGATTCATATCCAGCAGTCTGAAGTCGAAACGCGGTAGAGCAGCTCGCGATACGTTCTCGAAGTTGATGGTGCGATTTACGTCTGCCGTATTTCCAACGAAGTTGGCATGTGGCGTGTTCGCCAACTCAAGGGCCAACCTTGTATCCAATCCGGGGCCACCCGGTAGGATTTGGGTCATCGCCGCCATGTTCGCTGCCAAGAGATCCGCCATCGCATCGAGGATGGCAGTCGGGTCACCTCCAAGACTTGCCGCAATGAACCGATTCGCGGCAATGCGCTGAGCCACAGTCTGGATGAGCGTCACGAATTCGGGCGCCCGTAGCGAGTCACCAAAGATCAACTCGCTCTGGACCACAGTCCCCGCTCCCAATGGGCCAGCCTCAAGGGTCACGTGCGAGAGCCCATTGATCAGGTTCTCGGCTTCCAGCCCTCCGATGGTGAAGACGACATCGACAGAACCCTGGCTGACCGCTCCCGCGTCATCAACTAGAGGCACCAATCGTGGTCGCGTCAGCCCCGTCGTAAAGGCCACAGTCGATGGCGCCGTGGGGACAGCCTCCTCGAATCGAAGCACCAGGCCTTCATCCACCACGACGGTTTCGTTCGCCGTGATCATATCGCCGAAGGCGGCAGCACCGAATGCCACCACATCGACCGCCGGAATCGTGAACTCGAAGAGCCCCACACCCGCAGCCGAGAGGTTCGCGAATTCGAAGGGTTCAACAATGAGGAAATCAGGGCCGATGAAGCTGGTTGTCGCGATGTTGACGTTAATCCGCGGCGAACGATTCACCAGAGTGACCGCCACACCGACTGCATTCGCGATGCTCGAGTCGCCAAAGAAGGTCGCATTGGCCACGACGACCCCACCCACGGTCAACGTTGCGACCGTGTAGGGGGGAACAATCAGCGCCTCAGCCGTCGCGCCTCGAATCGAGAACAAAAGATCCACACGATGCTGTGAGACGATGCCTGTGAGCGGATCCACGATGGCCACGATCTCAGGACTGAAGACTCCTGTGATATTGCCAAGTGAATCCGTGAAGGTGAGCGATATTCCGCTCACGAGTACTTCGTCTCCGGGCAGAACCTCTGCCCCGAAGCCTGTATTGGCAAAGAGGTTCAGCGCGAGGCCCTCGACCGTGATATCGAATCGCGCCCCTCCTTGTCGTGAACTGTTCACGAAGAGCGGTGAGATCCCCCCCCCTGCTTGCTGCGCCTCGATGGCGTCCACGATAAACTCTGGACTCCCCAGGAAGTCCGCGGGAACGATGCCCACGAAGCCGGGCGGCAATATGAATCCTGGCGGAATGCCGACCGTGACCGCTGCCGAATGAACGATCTCGAAGACCAAGTCATCGTCTTGGAAGATGACCTCGACGCGAACCCGCAAGCCGACTTCGTTCCCTGTGATCAGCAACGTCTTACCATGGGGATTAAAGGCATCGCCGTTGCCGTTGACGCCTGTATCGCGCTTGATATTCGAGAATACATTCGAGCCCGGCGCCAATTCGACCTGCCAGTAGAAATCGACCACACCCGTCGACATGCTGATGGAACCAAAGGGGTTCGTCTCGGAGACATTGTCGGCATCCGTCACATCTATGACCGAAGCCTCCAGAACTCCGTCGATCGTGCCAACCATGTCCGAGATTGTGGCCTCGCCGACCGCCACGCTGTTGAGCTCTGGATCAGCCGCCCCAGCAACACCCTTTTTCAGTTCGATGGTCATATCTTCAAAGATCAGCCTCTCGACATTTCTGACGAGGTCTCTTCCATCGTTGCCAAGCGCCCGATTGTCCGAGATTTCGATCATCCCATCCAGGGCCGGATTCAGCGTTCCATCAATCGCATTTCGCGAAAAGAAGTCACCAATATTGGCGGCGGGATCGAGGGGGTTGAAGGCCATATTGGGGTCACTCTCGATCGTAAAGTCGGCAAAGTTACCCGGGAAACGCACACCGTCAGTGTCGAGATCCCCGGCGTCATCATCACTGATGACACGCGAGATGGAGAGCTCACCTGGATTAATCACACCTAAGAAGACCGCCTCCTGGACATCTCGCATACCCGCAACGAGGATCTTGCGATCGACATCGGCCGGGAGTGCCGCTTGTGCCGCTTGGTCCGCAATGAGCGCTTGTTGCAGGGCATGACTCGACAATTCGACATTCGAAAGTGCGGCGGCTGCCTGTATCGCGTAAGCCTCCGCCTCAATCGTCGCGGTTACAATCTCGTCGTGAAATGGGCCTACCGCTAGCAGCAAAAACTCGACTTCCAAAGCCGCGAGGTTGCGTGTGTTTCTTACCGAATCCGCAAAGGTCTCGGCAGCGGCAACGTCAAGCAGTCCTGCTTCTACTGCCGCATTGGCAATCACCAATTCCATTTCGGCTGCATAGACCGCCATCCGCGCAGCGTCGATTAGTGCATTATCCGAGAGCGCCGTATCGACCGCCTGATTCGCCGCCGTCTGAGAAGAGACGACATGCAGTTCCGCATTGATCACGTTCTGGTCGGCGACCGCCACCGCCTGCATCACCAACGCCACGATATTTTGCGCGTTGTTATAGACAACAAGGGCGGCCTCAAGTGCATCACTTAGCGATGAACATGCCGGAGGACTTGGATCCACAATACAAGGATTGTGTGCAGCGAATGCCTGGAATGCGAGCATACCCGCAGCCATCTCCTCCGCCTGCGCTGTCGCCAACAAGAGCGCGGTTTCTTCCACGGCGCTGTTCGCGACTATGACCGCCTCCTTTGCCGCAGCAAGATCAGCCTGGGTATTGAGAACGGCAACATCATTGCCCATCACCGCGCCGATCTCCGCGTCACGTACACTCTCGGCCTGTGCGACACTATCAGCCACGCTCTGGGCAAAGCCCACAATCGCTCCCTGCTGAACAGCCGCCTCGAGCACGAGCGCTTCTGCTGCCGCCAGAGCCTGTTCGGCATCCTCCAAAACAGTATTGGCCGCGTCCAGGTCGTTCAGGTCCGCCATCTGATCGAGGTTCAGGTTATTCATCGCGCTCGACAGACGAGATGCACTAAGCGAAGCATTTGCCTGGCTCACCGCGATGTTCGTGAATGCGTCGTTTTGAGCATTGACGGCTGCGGTCAAACCCGCACTGCTGACAGCTGCTGCGAGACTGGCGGATCCCATCCGCACAGCCGGATCCGGCGTAAGGATATTCACCTTCAAGGAGGAGTCGCCGTCGAGGATGTCGTCGCCGCCCTCTCCCGAGATGAGGTCACTGCCGCCACCGCCGAGGATGATCTCGCCTCCGCTCCAGCCGAATTGTGCGTCACCGGTCACCTGATCTGGATCCAGCTCCGATCGCTCAGTCTCCGGGACCAACGCCATAACCACAGCGCCATCAGCCGTCTGGGTTGCGTTCAACCCTTCAATCAACGCGAAGCCATCGGTCGTCGTCTCGCCGATGCTATTCGTGCTGATCGAGAGTTCATTGCCGCTAAAATCACCGGCCTCACCAGCCGTGCCGCGAAGAATATCGGCTAGGGGCGAACCGCTCAGACCCTCTACCCGATCATAACGATTCAGGATCGAGGCACTCGAGACGGGCAGGATCGGCTGAAGGAAGATGGTGAGATCGAGGTCGACATCGACACCGGCTTTGTCGTTCTGGAAGCTCACCCAGTCGAAACCGAGCTGGCCTTCAACACGGTCGATACCCGGACCGTCGACGACGATATCATCGCCGTTCTCCATGTCACCGTCGTTATTACCGGCCCAGGAGACCAACACGTCGTTGCCCTTGACTGCCGGCTCACCCGCTTCGGGCGCTGCACCAAGATCACCCTGGAAGAGGTCCTCACCGCCGCCGAGGTTTTCCATCCAATCATCGCCGAGGCCACCGCGTGTATGACCCAGGAAAGGGCCATCGAGGATGAAGTCGTTTCCGGGACCGCCGAAGATGCCGCCGAATTCACTCGGGTTAATCAGGAAGTCGCTGCCTTCATCGCCGAAGATAAAGTCTTCTTCGTTGCCACTATTGATGGCATCGTTACCAGGCCCGCCCTCGATCACATCCGGGCCGGAAAGGTCCGTGATGATATCGTGACCGGGTCCGCCCTCGATATGGTCGGCGCCGTCGCCGCCCTCGATTCGGTCATCGCCATCGCGGCCCCAAAGCGAATCGTCGCCGATGCCGCCGATGATCGTATCGTTGCCGCTCGTGCCGCCAATCGCGACGTGATCGCCACCGGTATATTGAACAACGCGACTCGGGTCGCTTATGACACTATTAACATTCATCGTCAAATGCGTTGCGTCGCGAATCACCAAGCCAACCAGCACCGAATCGCCCGTGGGATCCGCCGTGGTTCCTTCGCCCGCCTGGTCGAATTGCTGTGTCTGATCCACTTCGAGGAGGTGGTTCGGGACAGTAAAGATACCGGACGGGAGCACACCAGCGCCCGCTTCGCCCAGATCAGTATTACGCATCACTATGGCAGTAAAGGGATTGGATTCGAGGGCAGCAAACAGCGGAATGGTCCCCGTACGTAACAGATAATAGAAACGATCGCCGTTCTGGAGAGCTTCCATCTGGTTCTCAAAGACGAAGTTATGCGTCGCGCCGAGATAGCCAGTGAAGGGGCGGCGTTCCTCTGCCAAGCCGCCATTCCAGAAATCGACTTCTTCTAGACCCGTGGTCGGGTGGCCGGCTGCATCCGGACCCCATACACCATGGCCTCGCATGAAATCTTCGGCGTCAGCGGGGATGGGTACGGCCACACGATTCCCTGTCGCAAATACGATGGGTGCTGCAAATACCTCAGTCATCGTACAGGTGTCTGCCAGAGCGTTGTAGGTTCCTGTGACAAGGTCACAGGCCGCCTTGTGTTCGGCCGTGATCTGAAGATCCAAGTCTTCGAAGCCGTGATCTGCACAATACGTATTAGGCTGAACCAGACTGACCGAACTGACCAGCGCACAGGCCGCTGCACGTCGCGCAACGACCGTCGTGGGCTCATTCGCATCGCTAGTATTTGTCGACGGAACGCCATCGGCACCCGCAACGCTGGGATGCGTGCCATAGCCAGCGACGAAATTCACCAGAGTCAGCTCATGACGGAGATTGTCCGCATAATCCATCCAACTCACATAGGGTGCGACGGATGTATCCTGGCTTGCCGCATAGAAGGCCCGTCGAGCAGCATTCAGTCGGGGAGCGCCGACATCACGGCCACGCGCGATATTGATGGCACCGAGGTCTAGCGGCAGACCGACGAGGTTATTCTGCAAACCGCCGGTGATGAATTCGTCGATCTCGTTGGAAACCGACCGTGTCAGCCCGCGGATGACCGCACCCGTAGCCTCTTCAGGCGTGAGTGTATGTTGGCCCGTCGCATCGTTATAGTTATAGAGAGCGAGAGGGTTCAGGAAGGCTTCGAAGAGTCCCAGCTGATCGCTCGCGGTGCTCGCATCGAGAGCGCTCGGGTCCGTAATCGTATTGAAATTCACATCGTAGCGATCGACCGTCTCGGTCAACATCGAATGACCGAAGCGATACACGATCTGCGAGAACTCAGCCGTGATCGAGGGATGGATATTGGTGTGGTACGCGTTGAAGCCATCCTTCAAGCCAGCCAGCGTCGGAACGAATTCATCGAAGACGGCGCGGTTATATTGCATCTCTGTACCGAACCGCGCAGTCTGAAAGATACGCTCGCCGTTCCAATCGAGGTTCAGCGCCTCGATCGCGGCGTGGGCCGCTTCCTGGTGGGCCAGAGAGGCATCGGCGATCGGAAATGGCAGTCCCGACCAGCTGTCGAGTTGCCCCTGAGTCGCCGGTGTATCCAGCCATTCATTCAAATAGCCCAGGTCGCCCTGGTCGAGGATCTGGCGCTGCGCCACGTCGGCTAGGCGATTATGCTCGGCGTGAAAGAGCGTATGAATCGTGGTGAGTGCGATGTTCTCATTACAGCGGCCATCGCCACAGACAAAATGCGCGCCGAGAAGCTCGTCGTCATAAGTCTTCTGACCCGATTCGAGGGGGAGGCCGGCGGCTCGAATACCACGGGTCGGCTGACCACTAATCATATCGGTACGAGGGTTGATCACATTATCCGCATCCGGCGCCTTGTCCGGCTCGACCCCAACACCCTTGAAGGCACCAGGATTCGACGTGTGGGCTACGTCGAGAAAGAAGCTATGGCCGATGCGCAGCGCTTGGCTCGCATCGACAGGATTTTCAAGATCGCCTTCGACGAGCTCGGGTTGTCCATTCGCGAGCATTCCGACGACGAGCTGGGGAAGACCGCGCTCCGGGCCGGGGATGAATTTGCCGTAGGGATCGGCGGCGAACATCGGAATGCTCGCGCCATCAAAATCGTCGAGCAGAATGCCCAATTTTGTTCTTGCCTGAAGTTGAGCGGTATCCCAGGTCGCCATACCGCCGTCATCCGGGGTGTCGAGTACTCCGTCATTGCCGAAACCATCGAGCAAGCGCCCGGTGGACTGAATACATTCGTTGTTTCGAGGAGCCGTCGGGCCATTTGCCGGGCAAGCTCCGAATTTGTATTCGCGAACTAGGGTCTGGGCCGAGGAGTGGCCGGTATAGGTTTGCTGCTGATCGACATGAGGCGTCGTGGCATTGATGATGCCCTGGCCATCGTCGGCCGTGCCGAGCAGGCCGTCCGGACCGCCATCGCGGCTCGCCCGGGTCATCATCATGAAGTTGGTGTGGCTGCCTTCAACGTAGAGCGGATCGTCCTTGGCCAGCGGCATGAGTACGAGGCCATTACCGCCCTTGTTCACGAGGTCGAGGCCATGATCGAAAAACTGGCCGAAAAAAGTCATGTAGGCGTTGGTGGGAGCGGAGAGACCCTCATCCGGTGCCGTATTCGGGATCAAGTACATTTGTTGTTGCGGCGAGCCGAAGCCGAATTCCGTGCCGATTACCTCGCCACCTTCATTATTGGCGGTATGGGTTGCTGCGGGATTTGACGTCGACTGGTTGACGATCAAATTACTGATCAGACGCGGGCTCGAGTCCTGAACCGTTCGGCCATCGCCTCGCACATAGGAGGTCTTCGCGCCGACAACGTCATTGGGCGCAAACGGTTGACCCAGCTCTTCCGCGCCACTGAAAAACGGCTTGACGAGTTCGAGAAATTCTAGGTCGGCCTGACCGAAGCCTTCATTACCGACTTCGAGGTTATTACAGCTGCCGTCGACCGTACGCAGGCCCCAGGGCACGTGTGCATTCGGTAGGACTTCGAGCAGAGCTTCGCAGCCACGCCCGGATTCGGCGTGGTACTCCGAAAATTTGATCTGCTTGAGAATGAAGTCGAGATCGATGCGCGTGAAAGATAAATCCGACGCAGCGGAGGACTCCACATGGCCCGTGATGTGGTTGGCGTGAGCGATTCCGCTCAGCATCAATGACGACACCGCAATCAGCAGTGTCGAAATCGCAAAACGGAATTTGCTTCTTCCAAAAAGACCAGTCATAATATTCTCCTCAGCTGAACTCAGCCGAAATAATTCAAACTCATTCGCGACCGTATGTACCTAAAACCACACAGGAGTAAAACCCTACATACTGAAATTTGAGGAATTTGTTGCAAAAGGTGCCCTAGGAGGGCCATGTGGCTCCTCGTTGCAGATTCTCAGATCAGAGACCGGCAACTCCTATGCACATTCAATCAACGAATTGACCGGGTTTCGGTCCATGGCCTCGCGCATGAGCATCAAGCCCATCGCGCGTTCCCCTATTCCCCTTTTCGCGAGCGATCACTCTCAGCGTCGGGTTGGCCATCCGTGAGGGCCTTCGCCCTAGCCCGAGCCTTGTCATAGCCGTCCCGCTCGGCATTCCCCGAACGCCGAATATTGACCTTGGAGTCATCGACCCCACTCTCCACCCTCACGCGAGCCCGCTCGGCGAGTGCTACCAGGGCCTCCGGCTCGACGACCTGCCCACCTTCCCGGGCTCGGAGTTCGGCGACGGCCAATTCAACACCCTCCATCACTGCCAGCCTCTCGGCCTCCGCGAGATCGACAACCTCTAGCTTGGCGCTTGGGGCATTCGTCGACGTATCCGAATCCTGCTGGCTACATCCCGCGCATAGCAAAAATCCCGCGAGCCCCAGTGCCATCCCAATCTTCCATCCATTTCGTTTTACGACGCACGTTTCTCGAATTGCTTGCATGACGTCTACTCCTCAGGTTCGAGCAACTCTCGTTTGCTCATCATGAAAATCGTAAGAAGAATGAGCAGCGCACTGCACACCATGAGTCCCGGCATGCCGAGCGACGGGACGGCCGGGATGCCGTTGATCATGGCGCTGCCAAAAGAAACAACGAGTTCCCCGAATGGGGATTGGCTGTCGAACCAGGGCCCCGGAATCACTGGGCTCTCGGCAATGGAGACGGCGGCGGGCCCACCCGCGATCACGCGGAACAAGAAGGTTCCGATTCCATTAACACCGCTCACAGGTACGTTCCATCCCGCTCCTATTTCGAGGGGCTGGTTTAGATCGCCATCCGCAGGACCGACGAGTCCAAAATTCGGACCCGCTGGATCCGCTGAGAACGTAAAGGAGATGAAAACGAGGCGGTTCGCGTCGTAGCTCACTTCGACACCACCCCCAGAGGTGGAATCAGTGAACTCGATTTCGAGATCAAGAGCGACAATGGAAGGTACCGCGACAGCCGGACCGTCTAGCGGGGTGAGTCGCACCGTATTCTGGGCGGTGGCAGTCGAGGCCAGTACAAGGCTGACCAGCAAAATGCCAAGAACGTTTAGAACGGCTACCCGGCGGGTGACTCGGCCCCTCTTCTTCGGGCTCGATTCCTGTTTCAATAATGTCATTGATCACCTTCTCTTCTGATTCCCGCAAGCGCGGAGCGGTACTGACGTGGAAGACTTGCTGGACATCGAGCGTAAATTTCGGACCGAAGAAGACTCCGTTCGGGTTTCCGAATAGAAGTTCTGCGTTCGGTTCGTTGTTTTGAATCTTGCCGTCGAGCATCGAGATGTTGTTGCCAGTGATACGAGTGAGCACGTGTCGTGCGTCGTCGAGACCACTTGGATATCGGTGTACAGAGCAGGTTGCTTTACACTTGCAGTGCGTTAAAAACGGAAAGGCTGTGAGTAACGGTCGCCCCGACGTTTGCTGCTCAGGTATGTTGTCGCGACCGATCTGTGCATGTGCGTCGGTGGCGAACCCAAGCGTCAAGGCGATCGAAGTTCAATCATCATGGGTTACTCCAGGCACTCTTCTATATATGTGTAACCTCGATCACATTTCGGTTCTTCACGCGCATCTGATGGGAAACTCACCTGCAACAAGAAGTGCAAACCCTCACCTTGTAACTCGTTTGCCTATTCGGCATTTGTTGCCTTCACGTCCAAAACCCATTCGATCGAAGTTCGTACATCGCGAGCGACGTCAGGGCGTTAGACCATTCGCCCCCGCATCGAGCCTCAACCATTCGGCCATCAAATCAGCAGGTACACCCGCTTCTTCGATGGACTCACGCGACATGGGTGCAGGTATGGGAACGCGGCGACAGCTTCCCTTTCGCGTCCCTCGTCAGGAACCGATCGCGATGGATTCGGTCCTGCGGAGAGCAGCCATCGTGTTGAGGATGTTGCAGGCAATCACGGCCACGACTCCTTCTTCCATCGCCGGCGACCGATCTCCTTCACCCTCATGATTGTGTGATCGCGAGCACTGAGTAGGGTGCCTCGCTGTCTCGATCTCGTTGCTGTCTTGATCGGAGAAACGAAGACTTTGGCGCTGCGTACTACTGCAGCACCGTAGGTGCGCGGCCGTGTCGTAGGCTGCGTCGGCAGTGAAGCTCGCAATGTCACTCCCAACCTCATCGACGAGGTTGAAAGCGGTCTTCACATCGTCAACATTTCTGTCGGTCAGGGTCTCGGCGAAGGTCACAGCAGATCGATCGGGACCAAGATGAAGTTTCTTCCAGGCACGCTTACCGCGCCTTCCGTGCTTGGCTGCTGCCCACTCGTCTTCGCCCACAATCGATAGACCCGTGCTGTCGACAATGAGATTGGATGGGTCCCCAGAATCCCGACTTAGACCAGAAACTAACGTTTCAACTGGACCGGTTTCTTAAGGCAGGTAAGCCGCTCCCTACTCCCCATCACTCCAATCAAACCGATCCTGATAGAACGCCACGTAGTCTTTGATGTCCGCCGTTTCTTCGAACGGATCTGGGTAACCCCACACCGAGTTCACCTCTGTTCGTTCACCCACCGTAACCGTCCAATAAACGGCGTCACCTTTGAACGGACAAAACGTCTGGTGGTCCGTCGCCGTGAGCTTGTCAAAGCGGACGTCATCACGCGGGATATAAATGACGGGCTCGTGCTTGGTTTCTTGTAACCACATCGTTCGCGTGCTGTCCGCGATCACTTCCCCCGCAAGCTCAACCCGCACCCGCTTGGGGTTCGGTTTCAACTCCACGCGATAGTCCGGGTGTTTGTGATAGAGAGATTCTTGGCTTGGCATGGGTTCCGGACCTCCGGCGCGTTGGTTGAGGGTCGTACGAGCTCTGTTCAGTCTAACGACCGCGCGCTCGCGCGAGTTTGACGCAAAGCCAGCAGGCGGTCGGCCATTGAAGCGGCGGTCGACGCAACGAGCAGCCAACCCATCATCACGATCAACCCGTCGTTCGGCCAAGACCATCCGATCGTGTTGCGGATAATCGGTGTCCCGAGCAAGACGAAATAGAAGATGCCGTTCCAGCGACCCAGTGCACTCGCGCGAAGGTACTCGCCGGCGAGCGCGCGTGAATCAAGGGTGTACTGCACGAAGGCAAGTGCAATGAGGAGTGGTAATAAAGTTGGCGCGAGGTCCCGCGTTACTAGGGCCCCAATCCCAAGAACAACGAACGTCGCGTCGGTCGCGTGATCTAGCAGTGCACCGAACGGGGAACTTTCGCCGCGTTTGCGTGCCAGCGGGCCGTCGGCGAAGTCAGTCGCGATTGCGAATAGAAACACAAGCACCGCTTCGACGTCGCGCCCAGCGAACACCATGCAGCTACACACCGGCGCCGCGATCAAGCGAAGACTCGTGAGCGCGTTCGCCGCAGTCAGTCGCGTTGAGGTCGCGGTCGTGCTGTCACGCGTGGGCTCGGGCGAATCAGAATTCATGCGCCCCCCACTCTCCTCAGCGCCTTTCGGCGAGGACGGTTTCCATGATGGTTTCAGCTGCTCGATCGATGTCGAGGTCGTCGGTTTCGCCGTCGCGTCGAGTGCGCAGTTCAACCTTGCCGTCGGCAATGCCCTTGGGCCCAACCGTTAAGCGATACGGAAAACCGATCAGGTCGGCGTCCTTGAACTTCACGCCCGGTCGTTCGTCGCGATCGTCGAGCAAGACGTCGATGCCAAAGCCTATGAGCGCGTCATAGATGCGCTCGCCGACTTCCATGCATTCGACATTCTTGGGTTTCACAACGGTGATCACCACTTCGAAAGGCGCCACGTTGACAGGCCACACGATGCCGTTTTCGTCGTTGCAAGTTTCGACAACGGCGGCGAGGCTACGCTCGATCCCGATCCCGTACGAGCCCATAATGATCGGACGCGCCTTTCCGTTTTGATCGAGAACGTTCGCCCCCATCGCTTCGCTGTACTTGGTGCCCAGCTTGAAGATGTGTCCAACTTCGATCGTCTTGTAGACCGACAGCGCCTTGCCGCATTGAACGCAAGCTTCGCCGTCTTTCACTTCTCGCAAGTCGAGCCAAGCCTTTACGTCGATGTCGCGTTCAACGCTTACGCCGCGCAAGTGAAAGTCGTCTTCGTTTGCGCCGGTCGTCATCTTGGTGTGGCCGCGCAGCGATTCGTCGGCGATGATGAAGTGCTCGCTCACCCCGACAGCACCGAGACTTCCGGGCAGCGCGCCAAGCGCCGCCTTCACTTCTTCCGGCGTCGCCGGTCGCATCTCTTCCGCTTCGACGGTGTCGATTAGCTTTTGCTCAGAAAGCGAGTCGTCACCGCGCAAGAGCAAGAGCACCGGCTTGGTGTCGATCATGTAGACGAGAGTCTTGATCTGTTTGAAGCCCGGGGCTCCGCCTTCAAAAGTTTCTAGATCGGCGATCGTGCGAACACCCGGTGTTGCAAATTTTTCGAGAGCGTCCGGTCCGGCGTCGTTGACGGCCGGAATTGCACTGGTTGCCTTTTCGACATTGGCCGCATAGCCACATGCCTCGCACGCAGCGATCCAGTCTTCACCTGCGTCGCTTCGCAACATGAACTCGACCGATTGGCTTCCCCCCATTGCACCTGATGAAGCTTCGACGGCAACCGGCTCAAAGCCAATGCGCTTAAAGATCTTTCGGTACGCCTTGAAGTGTTGATCGAACGCGTAGTCGAGACCTTCTTCTTCGATGTCGAGGGAATACGAATCCTTCATCGTAAATTCGCGCACGCGCAGGAGCCCGCTCTTGGGCCGCGCTTCGTCGCGGTACTTCGTGTGAATCTGATACCAGATCTGAGGCATCTGTTTGTACGAACGCAGTTCGCTTGCGAGGTGAGCGAATATTTCTTCGGCCGTCATCCCCAGGCCAACGTCGGAGCCGCGACGATCTTCGAAGCGGAACATCTCCTGGCCCATCACATCCCAACGTCCGGACTTGTCCCAGATCTCTCGCGGGTGAAGCGTCGGAAGCTTGAACTCTTGACCGCCGAGTTCGTTCATTTCGTGACGAACGATTTCAGTGATCTTTTGCGCGACGCGGTAACCCATCGGGAGCAAGGTGTAGACCCCGGCCATGAGCTGGCGCATGAAACCCGCGCGCAGCAGCAGCTTGTGGCTTACTGCTTCTGCATCACTCGGATCGTCTCGAAGAGTCGGAAGAAAAGACTTTGACCAGCGCACCGCTTACTCCTGCGTCGCGGAACAAACGCAAAAGCGTCGCTTGCCGCGGTTTAAAGGCGTCGCAAGCATAGCTGGCCAAACTTCTCGGGCACTAAATGATCTGCTTTGAAACCATCGATCACGTACTGGGTGGCCGCATCGTCAATGCGACCGCCCCGCGTACGTACGCCATCTGTTCCAAATAGACGATCAGAACGCCGTGCCATGCTCCAAGGTGTATTGCTCGAATGCCTCGACGAGTCGCGTCATGACGGGTCGCTCGAGCCCACCTGTTTGTTGACCGTCTAGAGTGGCGATCGGGACGACCTTGGCTCCGGAACCGGTGATAAAGACCTCGTCGGCACCCAACAAATCGAATCGGCCGAGATGGCATTCGCGAGTTTCGATTTTCAACGCTTTGGCGATCTCGATCATGCTGTCTCTCGTGATGCCAGACAGCGAGCCATCGGTCACGGGCGGCGTTAGCAGCTCTCCGTTCCGCACGATGAAGACGTTCGCGACACTCGCCTCGGCGACGAGCCCCGCCTGGTTCAAGATCAGCGCTTCGTCCGCGCCCCGCAGCTTGGCTTCGCGCTTGGCGAGCACGTTGTTGAGGTAGTTGAGGCTCTTTACCCGGGGATCGACTGCGTCCGCGGCGGGCCGTCGGTAGCTCGATGTCACCATGTCGAGGCCCTTTTTGAGCTTGTCCGGCGCGAAGAGACGGATCCCGTCGACGAGGCAGATCAACGTGGGGTTGCTGCAAGTCGTCGGGTCGACGCCCAGTTCACCAACGCCGCGGGTCACGATGAGGCGGAGGTAGCCTTCCGTTTGCCCGAATTCGCGCGCAGTGTCGAGCACAACCTTCTTCATTGCGTCTAAGCCACCCGGGAGTTCGATACCGGTTGCCTTCGCAGAAGTCTCGAACCGATGCAGGTGGTCGGGCAAGCGAAACACTTTGCCGCCATAGATCCGCATCCCTTCAAAGATGCCGTCGCCGTAAAGGAGCCCGTGGTCGAGCACGCTGACGTTCGCGTCTTCTCGCGCAACAAATTTACCGTTCATCCAGATCTTCATTTTGAACCTTCTCCATCCACTCGCGCGAACTCGCTCTTGTCCGCTGTAAGTCTTGCTTCGATGCGTGCCGCTGCTGCGCGTACGTGTTCGGCAACCGCGTCTGTACCGATTTCTTTGAGGCGTGCCGCGGCCGCGCCGATCGCGACTGCCGCAACCATGCGCCCGCGAAACAAAATGGGAGCAGCGACAACGCCAAGGCCAGACATCCATTCTTCGTCGCTTGTCGCCAAAGCGTTTTCACGCACGTCTTCGATGACACCCGCAAGAGCGTCCGCGGCAACCGTCGTCTGTGATGTAAACGGCGTGGGTTCCGGTTCGGTGTCGACACGGTCCGGCGCAAACGCGAGGTAGAGCTTTCCGACCGCGGTGGCGTGGACGGGCAAGCATTCGCCGACTTGGGGCGACGCCCGCAAGAAGCCCGTGCCCTCGGCTTTGTCGATCACGACCAGCCGCTGCGAGCGCGCGGCGACAAGAAAGATGGTCTCTCCGACTGTGCCCGCTGTTTGTTCCAGCACGCTGCGCGCGAGTTCAACGATGGGCTCTCGCTCAAGCGCCCCGAGCCCGAGCGCGATGAGGGCCGTGCCGGTTTTGTACTGCCCGCGGTCCGAACGCTCGACGAGCCCGCGTCGGCCCAGCGCGGCGAGCAGTCGGTGGGTGCTCGACTTGGGCAAGCCGAGCGAGCGCCCGATCGCCGTAACACCCTGCGGCTCGCTGGCGGCATGCAGGTGAAAGAGGATGTCGACCGCTTTTTCGACTGTGCTTTGGGGGTCCACGTCTGGCCTTCGGATGCTGGGACGCGAGCTGTCCGCTCGGGTAATATCCACATGGTTCCAAATAACGGAACATAGTTCGTTTATATGGAACAGCCTATCGAACGAGGCCCGGCCCCGCAACAAAGCCGCCTCCGATCGCAAGCCGACGACTAGACTTCGAAGCTGGCGAGGAGCGATCTGTCGGTGAGAACGTCGAGCTGCGAGCCGACGCCCGAGGAGGGGCCCAGCAGTTGGGCGCCCTGGAGCCCGAGGACCGGAACGCCCGAAGCGCGCTCCTCGAAGCAGCGGGCATCGCGACTCGCACCGTCCGCGCCCACCCGGTCGAGGGAAGCGCCGGACAGGTGCAGACAGAACGCGGTAGTCGGCCTGACCTGCGTGTCGACTAACGCCTCGAGGCTTTCCCGTGCCGACACCGCATCGCGAACCGCGATTCGGATCGTGGCGCCGGGGTCGACTTGCTCGGGCAACAAGATCGCGTTTCTACGGAGATCGATGCCCGCCACGTTGTAGACCGCGGTCCCGTCGCAGAGCAGGTTCGACGTGGACACCGGACGACCGGGCCCCGTCGCGGGCACCACTGCGATCAACATCTGACGCAGCGACTCTGCACTCGCTGGCAGGTGTGCGGCCCGAGCGACCTCTTCCAAAAGTCCCAGCGCGGGCTGACCGTCGAACGTACTGATCCAGCGGTCACGCGACCGGGTCACACAAAGGGGCGGCGACGCGACTCGGCAACCAAAGGACACATCGACGCGAGCCTGCAAAGCCCCCCTCAGAACCGCCGCAACGATGCCCCCCTGCATCAGCTCAGCATCGCGCCAAACAACCGCAGCACCGCGTGGGAGCGGACTCGCGCCCAGCCCCATCACGATGGCTTCGGGCGCGCGTGCCTCGAGACGAGCCAGCAGCGGCCCCGGGCTTCGGCGCGCGACGTCCGCGAGCAAGAGGAGGGGGCTCGCCGCATCTGGCCCGGTTGCAAGGTGGTCGAGGATTTCACTGCCGCTTTCAGGGTCGTCCGTTTTCAAGTCGTCGAAAGCCACGGATTCGAGCTCGAGGCCTTCCAGCAGCGCGACACAGAGCCCGGGGTTTTCGGCCGTTCCTCGGCCAGCGGAAAACAAGCCAGCAACGCTCGAACCCACCATTGGGCAGCCCTCCAGCCTATCTCCGACCGAGCCGATCAAAGTGGCAAGCTCGGGGCCCCAGGCCGCCGTCGCGAACACCAGCGCCGCGGACGGTCGGCGATTAGAACCGAGATCCCTGAGGGCCTCCGCCACCGCCTCAGCGGCCGCAGAGCTGGGCGAAAATTTATCTGAGAAACCGACACCGGCTCTGATCATGCGCGTAGCATAGAGAACAGCCGGTTTGGAGCCTGGGAAAGAATTTTACCGAGGCGAACGCCATTTCCCCGTTGGCGGCGGTCGGCTAGGGTGCCCCTACGCCAGTACCTCAACCGGGTACTGCAACCCACCCCCGGCAGTCTTAGATAACTATGCTCCGGTGCCCGTCACAAATTGGACAAGGCCGACTTATTCAACGTCGGTTGGTTCCTTACTTAACCTGTCCTGTCCTGGCCGATTCCGACTTGGCATTCTGTTGTTGTCGACACGAGGTCGGAATTGTCTGAATTTGAATTTGTGGATGCGCCCGAAAGGGTCGCAGAACTCGCTGAGGAATTCCTCGCGGAGCCAGTTGTCGCCGTCGATACCGAGGCCGACAGCTTCTATCACTATTTTGACAAGACTTGTCTTGTCCAGATCAGTACGTCGAAGCATTCCTACTTGATCGACACGCTTGCATTCGATGGCCCCGAAGCGATGGCACCACTCGCGCCGGTCTTCTCTTCGCCGGACTGCCAGGTTCTGTTTCACGCAGCCGAGTACGACATCTATGTGCTGAAGCGCGATTACGGGTACACGTTCGCAAACGTCTTCGACACGATGATTTCCGCGCAGTTACTGGGTTACAGCGCGGTCGGCCTTGCGGCCATCATCGAGCATCACTTCAACATCAAGGTGCCGAAGGACGAGCAGCGAAGCGATTGGTCGCGCCGCCCGCTTACGGAAAAGCAACTCACCTACGCGGTGGGCGACGTCCTGTACCTGTCCCGACTCGCCAAGAAGTTGGAGCGCGAACTCAAGAAGGCGGGCCGCCTGGAATGGGCGCAGGAAGACTTCGACACCCTGTGTCAGCGGCAGTGGCCCGACCGCACCTTCGACAAGCAGGGCTACTTTCGAATCAAGGGTGCGCGCAAGCTTGACCCCAAGAGTCTCAGCGTGCTCAAGGAGCTGTTCTTGATGCGCGACGCACGCGCACGCGAAATCGACAGACCCCCCTTCAAAGTCCTTGGCAACCGCACCCTGCTCGAAATCGCGGAGAAAAAGCCAACCAAAGCGAGTCAGCTGAAGAACATCAAGGGCATCACTGAGCTGCTCGTGCGCCGTATGGGTGACGACATCCTCGCGGCAATCGACGCGGGCCGTTCCGTTGATCATCCGCCGATCCCCAAGACGACCGGCACCGGCCGACGTAGAATGGATCGCAAGACCGAACGACGCGTGACGGAATTAAAAGCATGGCGCACGCGACGCTCTGAAGAACTGAAGCTCGACCCCGGTGTGCTTTGCCCGAACGCGTCTCTCGAAGCGATCGCCTGGCAGAATCCGACCCAGGGCAGCGACCTTGACGACGTGCCGGAACTCAAGGGTTGGTTCGTTCGCGCGTTTGGCGATGAAGTCTCGGAAGCACTCGCGGAGACACCCACCGCCTCGAAGTCCTCGGGCGATTCGGCTGAGCCTGAGCCGGGGGCCGAGTCAGACTCCGCAAAGAAGAGCGGCAAGAAACCGTCTTCGACCAAGTAAGCCAGGCGTCGACGTAAGCCGTCCATCTAAGCCACGGACCCAGCCTTGACGAGGCTCTGAGCGCCGTGCTTGCTAGCGGGCTCTACGCATTTCGTAGGGCAGGCACCACGCCCGACTGCGCGCATTCGTCGGGCGCCCTTCAACGACTCAAGCACTCACGTGACTCCAAACGAAAACGAGGCCTCCGGCTGTTGCCGAGGACCTCGTTCGATCACTGATGCCGATCTCTCGGCACTTCACACGGTCATACGTCTTGGAGAGACACAAACATTGTTAGCGGGAGAGATGGCCCCTCGGTCCGACCATCGGCGCCGAGGGGCCTTACTTCCATAATCCGTTCACCTGTGGGGCAGAGCGTTGTGCGAGGTACCCTTCTTGGGAAAAGCGCCTCGCTCTTTTCTTTACTCCTGGTGGTGGTCCGAACTGGATGAACGCGCCCGAAACATCCAGTCTGATACCAGCGGATTGTGCTTGGTTCCGTATATTGCACACGACGTGCCAACCTCGTCCAAGTGCAAATATTTATTCAAGTATCTGATTTCATTTACCTTTTCCAGATTCTTGGGGGAATCGGCGATCTGAATTTTTTCGACAATCCGCAGCCGAATGATGCACTGCCCACGGTTCCCCGACCGGAACCTCACGGGACACGCGCGGCGACCTTCGCAACTACCTGATATCAATGATGTTGCAATCCGCGAAGCCAAATGTGGCGGCAGCCGAGTAGGTGCAAAAAAACGATGCACCCTAGTGCTCGATGTTACCGACAGTCCGTGCCCGCTACTGCTGCATGTCGGCTTCGCCAGGTTCGCGCGAATCTCAGCCCCCTCCCGCGACAAATTGAGAGCCGCGATAGACTGCCCGCGTGTTTGCCCAACGACGCGACCAATTTTTGAAATCCATGGGGAAAGACGCCGTCGCGATCGTAGTTGGCCACGACGTCGTGCGGCGGTCGAACGACTCCGACTATCCCTTCCGTCAGAGCAGCGATTTCCACTACCTCACGGGCTTCGACCACCCGAGCGCGGTTGCGATATTTCGCACCGACGGCGGCCCGCCGTTTACGCTCTTTGTCCAGCCGCGCGATCGGTCTGCAGAAACTTGGAACGGGTACCGACCCGGCCTTGAAGGTGCCAAGCAAGACTACGACGCGGACGCCGCGTTTCCGATTGAATCGTTACTCGAGGAGTTCCCGAAGCAAATCGAAAAAGCGGCGCGCCTCTATCACACCCTCGGCGAAGCCTCGGACTTAGATCGCACTTTGATCGAAGCGCTGGACGGACTTCGGCAACGCAGCAGGCTTGGCTTTGAACCTGCCAGCGAGATCGTAGATCCGCGTGACATCCTTCATGAGATGCGGCTGTTCAAAGAGCCAGGCGAAGTAGAGATCATGCGTCGCGCCGCGGCGATCTCATGCACGGCGCATCAACAAGCCGCGCGCATTTGTCGAGACGGTCGCTACGAGTACGAACTTGAAGCGGCACTCGGCCATACGTTTCGGCGGCTTGGTGGCAGCGGTCCCGCCTACACGTCGATCGTCGGCGGTGGCAAGAACGCAACCATTCTGCACTACGTCACGAACGATCAAAAGCTCAATGACGGCGACTTGTGTTTGATCGACGCCGGCGTTGAACTCGAAGGCTACGCGTCGGACGTTACGCGTACTTATCCGGTAGGTGGACGATTCGAGGGCGCGGGCCGAGACGTCTATGAAGTCGTACTTGCGGCACAAGACGCAGGACTCGCGGCTTGTCGTCCAGGGAATAACCTCCCCGACATTCACGCAACAACGATCCGTACGCTGATCGAAGGGATGGTTTCCCTTGGCCTGCTTTCCGGCACCGTCGATGACTTGTTCAAGAGCGATGCTTATCGCCAGTACTACATGCATGGCACTAGCCACTGGCTTGGGCTCGACGTACACGACGTCGGGACTTATACGATCAAGGCGAAGCCGCGTCCGCTCGAGCCCGGCATGGCGTTCACGATGGAACCGGGGATCTATGTTCCACTGGACGACGAGAAGGCGCCCGAACACTTGCGCGGGATCGGGGTTCGGATCGAAGATGATGTCGTAGTAACCCGCGACGGAATCGAAAACCTGAACGACGCCATCCCGAAGAAACCCGATGACGTCGAAGCATGGATGCGTGACCAACCCGCTCTGCGCTGAGCTACACCAGAAAAACGCCTAACTACTCGCAATGCCAAAATTTGCCAGACACACATTCGCATCAAATTCAGTTCTCGAAGGAGCGCCAGTTCTATGCCCGATATTGAATCGCTACTCAAAGAAACGCGTCGTTTCAAACCCGACCCCGCGTTTGCTCGCGAAGCGAACTGGAACAAGAAAACGGTCGCAGAGCATCGCAAGCAGGCCGATAAAAACCCCGAAAAGTACTGGGCCGCGCGCGCGAAAGAAAACATCACCTGGTTCACGCCTTGGAAGAAGGTGCTCGACTGGAAGCCTCCTTTTGCGAAGTGGTTTGTCGGCGGCAAGCTGAACGTCAGTTACAACTGCCTCGACCGGCACCTTGAAGAAGACGGCGGCGCACGCCGCAACAAGGCCGCGATCATTTGGGAAGGTGAGCCCGGCGACACGCGGGTCATCACGTACGCCGAACTGCATCGCGAAGTTTGCAAGTTCGCAAACGTGCTCAAGACCCAGGGCATCAAGAAAGGCGACCGCGTCGTCCTCTACATGCCGATGATCCCAGAACTCGCGATCGCGATGCTCGCCTGCACGCGTATCGGCGCACCGCATAGTATTGTGTTCGGCGGCTTTTCCGCGGACGCACTGCGAGACCGCATCGACGACGTGGGTGCCAAGACCGTGATCACCGCAGACGGTGGCTTCCGCAAGGGTGCGGGCTTCCCGCTCAAGCAGGCCGTCGATGATGCGCTCAAGATGACCAAGGCCGTCGACACGGTGATCGTCGTGGAACGCACCAAGCAAGACGTCAAAATGAAGAAGGGCCGCGATCTTTGGTGGCACGACTTGATGAAGGATGCGAGCCCGAAGTGCGCGGCGGCGAAGCTCGATTCTGAACATCCGCTGTTCATCCTCTACACCAGCGGCAGCACAGGAAAGCCCAAGGGCATCCTGCACACAACCGGTGGCTACCTCACCCACGTCACCACCACCTTCAAGGCGATCTTCGACATCAAGGACAGTGACGTCTATTGGTGCACCGCGGACATCGGTTGGATCACGGGCCATTCGTATGTTGTCTACGGCCCACTCGCTGCCGGTGCGACAACGATGATGTACGAAGGCGTGCCCGTGCACCCCGGGCCCGACCGCTGGTGGGAGCTGATCGAGAAGTGGGGCGTCAACATCTTCTACACGGCGCCGACCGCGATCCGTACATTCATTCGTCTCGGTGACGAACACCCGAACAAGCACGACTTGAGTTCGCTGCGTTTGCTCGGTTCGGTGGGTGAGCCCATCAATCCTGAAGCGTGGATGTGGTACCACAAGGTCATCGGCAAAAAGAACTGCCCGATCGTTGACACGTGGTGGCAAACCGAAACCGGCGGGATCATGATTACGTCACTGCCTGGTGTCGTCACGACCAAGCCCGGCTCAGCCACGCTCCCGTTCCCGGGCATCGACCCTGAGATTTACGACGAAGAGGGGAATGTCGCGAAGCCTCCGGGCGGTGGACTGTTGGTCTTGCGCAAGCCTTGGCCAGGCATGCTCCGCGGGATTTGGGGCGACAACAAGCGCTTCAAGGAACAGTACTGGAGTCGCTTCGAGGACACCTACTTCTGCGGCGACGGCGCGCACCGAGACAAGGACGGCTACTTCTGGATCATGGGTCGCATCGACGACGTCATGAACATCTCGGGCCACCGCATTGGAACGATGGAAGTCGAGAGCGCGTTGGTGTCGCATAAAGGCGTCGCGGAAGCCGCGGTGGTTGGGCGACCGGACGACATCACGGGCACTGCCATTGTGGCGTTCGTGAGCCCGCGCGGTGGAACGAAGGCGACCGACGCATTCAAGAAAACTTTGATCGGTCACGTGAGCAAGGAGATCGGGGCGATTGCTCGGCCGGCGGAGATTCGGTTTACCGATGCGTTGCCGAAGACTCGGTCGGGGAAGATTATGCGGCGGTTGTTGCGGGATATAGCGTCCGGGGTTGAGTCTACGGGGGATACTTCGACGCTAGAAGATTTTAGTGTGTTGGCTAGTTTGCGTGGCGATGAAGACTAGGGTTGGTTGAGCGGAGACGTATGGCCGCATCGAGTGGATCGGTCGCCGCCGGCGCGTGAGCAGGATGTTGTTTCGGCGATTGAGCGGTTTCGGGGCGATGAGAGTCTTTCGCTTCGGCGGCAAGCCAGAAAAGCGTTGGCGAATTATCGGCGGACGGGGCGGATCAATCTCGAAGGCGCGTAGGCGGGGCTTTGGTGCAGGGGCTTTCTATTGGGGCCACTGGGTGGCGTGCCAGAGTTTTTTGCCGCGCTTGATCAGGATCGTTTTGCCGTGCAGTAGGTCGCTTGTGACGAGGCGGGTGTCGGGGGTGGCCTTTTGGCCGTTGATCGAGATGGCGCCGTTCTTGAGATACTCGCGTGCTTCGCGTTTGCTTTTGGCGAGGGTGGTTTCGGGGAGTAGGTCGGCCAAGGAGACGCCGTCGTTTTCGAGCTCGGTCTTCGGGTGTGTTGAGCTTGGGACGTCGGCGAAAACGTCGCCGAGCATTTTGGCGTCGAGGTCTCGGAGGTCGCCCTTCCCGAAGAGTGCACCAGACGCGGCTTGGACTCGGGCGAGTTCGTCTGCACCGTGAACGGATGCGGTGACGTATTCTGCGAGTTGCTGTTGTGCGGCGCGTTGGTGTGGGGCCGCGGCGTGTTCCTGTTCGATCGATTCGATCTCTTCGCGCGGGAACAATGTAAAGGTGCGCAAGAAGCGACTGACATCGTCATCGCTTGCGTTGATCCAGAACTGGTAGAACGCGTATGGGCTTGTGCGTTCGGGTGAGAGCCAGACGTTGCCGGATTCTGATTTGCCGAACTTCTTGCCGTCGGCTTTGAGGAGCAAGGGCGTTGTGACCACAAAGCTGTCGGCGTCGGTTCCGTGCGTGGCGGCGTCGCGTCGGATCAAGTCCATCCCCGACACGCAGTTGCCGTATTGGTCGGAGCCCGCGATTTGCACGGTGCAGTCCGCTGTCTTGTAAAGATGAAGGAAGTCGTAGGCCTGCAGCAGCATGTAGGAAAATTCGGTGAAGCTGATGCCTTGGTCTCGGTTTTCGAGCCGGTCCTTCACCGAATCGCGTTGGATCATCGCGTTGACGGAAAAGTGCTTCCCGATGTCTCGCAACACATTCATGAAGCTCAGGTCGCGCCACCAATCGACGTTGTTGACCAGGCGCGCGCCGCCCTTCGGGTCTTCGTCTTCCCAGGTGAAGAGTGAGCGAATGCTGTTCGTCTGGCACTCGACGTTGTGCCTCACCTCTTCTTCGCTCAGCAGGTTGCGCTCGGCGTCTCTGCCGCCCGGGTCACCGATCATTCCGGTCGCCCCGCCGACCAACAAAATGGGTTTGTGCCCGGCGCGCTGCCACATCCGCATGATGGACAGTGGCACCAGGTTTCCGACACCCAAGCTATCCGCAGACGGATCGAACCCCGTGTACGCGGTACGCGGACCGGCTCCGAGGTGATCTCCAAGCCCTTGGCCCGCAGTCTGATGCAAAAGACCGCGCCACTCGAGTTCCGCTAGAAATGATTCGCTTCCCTGGGCCATCCGTACTGGTTCCCCACCCCGACATTGAAGATTCGCGGCAACTGTATGAGAACTTCGGCCGCGGGGCTAGAAGCTCGATCTCGCGATACGCCAAGGGGCGTCGTAGTTCGAAGGGTCGCGGGTGAGTTCGACGTAGCCCCCTAGCTCGGGCTGTCCGACGGAAAGCTTCGCGTCACTCAAGCGCTCCGCCACAGTTCGCACGATGCCCTTGTGGGCCACGATGAGCATCGAGCGCACCGGCTCGGTGAGCAATCGCTCTAGGCCCGCGTTGACCCGGGCACGAAACCCGACCCGCGTTTCGCCACCCGGGAAATCGAACTCAATCCCCTCGCGTTGCCACTGGGCATACCCGCTCGGATCGGTCGCTTCGATCTCTTCTTTGGTGAGGCCTTCCCAGTGCCCGAAGTCGATCTCGCGAAACCCGGGCTCGAGTTGGATCGGCTCGCCAGGCACCACGATTCGCGCCGACTGCCAGGCTCGCTGCAGCGGACTTGCCACGACGAGATCGAAGCGCTGCTCCCCAATCGCACGGGCCGCGGTCGCGACCTGATCTGCCCCGAGCCCCGACAAGGCAATGTCGGTCGCTCCGTAGTAGCGAATGCTCGACTGACCCACGGTTTCACCATGTCGCACCACGACGATTTGTTCGAGAAGGCTCACCGCAAAATCCAATTTCAAAGGAAGGCCACCGACGTTGAACCCTTCGGCACCTCGAATCGCGTTCGAGCAATGACGCGGCGCCGGAACACCCGTTAGACTCAAGCCGCCGTTGAGCGCGTACGCGCTTCGCAGGTTCGGCAACTCCCCTCGAACCGTCAATGCCGCAGAGTGTGCTCGTCAAAATTCGCTCCAATCGCATCCAACCCGAAGGGTCCAATGAACAACACGATCAACTGGAAGGGATGGCTCGCCATCTTGATCGCGATCAGCCTAGGCGCCGCGACATTCATGGCCTACCCGCGGCTCGAGTCTGATCCGCCCCGCATCGTCGGGCCCGCGGAACTAAGCATTGGTGAAGCAGGCACGACCCTTACCCTCCAATTTATCGACGAAGGGACAGGGCTCCGAAACTTGCAACTCCGCATGGTCCATTCGGGCGGCGGACAAGTTGTGTTCGAAGAGAGTTTCCCAGGCGCGATGTTTTCCGGCGGAAACCCGGGCAAAACCCACGAGGTGAGCGTCGACCTCGAACCGCGCGCGCTCCGCATCGCCGACGGACCCGCAACGTTGATCGTCACGGCACGCGATTTTTCGCTGCAAAATCTCGGCGAAGGAAACCGGAGTGAAGTCAGCATACGCATCAACGTCGACACAAAGGCCCCGCGTGTCGAAGCTGGCGGCGGCTTAATCTACATCTATCGCGGCGGCGCGGCCGCGGCGACGTACAACGTTAGCGAGGCCACCGCGAGCGATGGCGTTCGCGTAGGCGATCGACTTTACCCTGGCTACCCGGCTCCCAACACTGCACCCGAGGCCGGCAAACGCGTTGCGTTCTTTGCCGTCGCAGTAAATGCGCCCAGGAATCCAAAGATCGAATACGAAGCAACTGATGCCGCAGGCAATGTGGGCCGCGCGAACCTCAGGGCCAAAGTATTCGAACGCAACTTCTCCGAGGAACGTCTGTATCTGTCCGATAAATTCTTCGACCGCGTGGTCCCGCCCCTGGCGGAGAGCGTCGGGGTGTCGGCACCTACGAACGTTGCGGCGTTTCAGCAGATCAACAGCGAGGTCCGCGCGAAGAATGAAGAGCGCATTCAGTCGTTGATCGAAAACAGCGACCCGGTCAAGCATTGGACGAAGTCGTTCACCCAATTTGCCAACTCGAAAGTCATGAGCCGCTTTGCCGAGCAACGCCGCTACTTCACCGAGGGCAACGAGATCTCGCAAGCAACCCACTACGGGTTTGATCTCGCATCCCATGCCAAGGCCAGCATCGGAGCGGCGAACCGCGGTCGAGTTGTTTTCGCTGGCGACCTCGGAATCTACGGCAACTGTGTCCTCGTCGATCACGGCATGGGGCTGACGTCTTTGTACGCCCACCTCACCGAGATCACCGTTGCGGCCGACCAATTCGTCGAGCGAAACCAGTCTGTGGGTACAAGCGGCGCAACGGGCCTCGCGGGCGGCGATCACCTCCACTTCGCCATTCTGATCGGAGGAACGTACGTCGACCCGCTCGAATGGTGGGACGCGAATTGGATCAAGAGTCACGTCGACGCACGACTGCAAGCGAGTCACTGATCAAGTCGAGTTGAGCGAACCAAAGCCAGCCAGAGACAAACGAATGCGCATCCCCCTAAAGACCGACGTACCCGGCACGCTGATTCGACGCTACAAGCGTTTCCTTGCCGACATCGAAACCGCGGACGGCGAAGAGATCACGGTCCACTGTCCGAATCCGGGTGCGATGATCGGATGCTCAACACCGGGCTCACAGATTCGTTGCTCAACCAGCGACAACCCAAAGCGAAAGCTCCGCCACACCCTCGAAATGATTCGCGTCGGACGCAGCTGGGTTGGTCTTCAGCCCATGCACGCAAACCGGCTGGTTCGCGCTGCGCTCGAAGCCGGCGCGATCAAAAAGCTTTGTGGCTACGCAACGGTTCAACCGGAAGTGAAGGTGCACGGGGGTTCAAGACTGGACTTCTTGCTCAGCCACCACCCCAAAAACCCGGCGCCAGCTTACGTCGAAGTCAAAAGCGTGACCCTTGCCGACGACGGCGTCGCGCGGTTTCCCGACGCGGTGACGTCTCGCGGCAAGCGCCACATGGAAACCCTCGCCGACTTGCGCGCTCAGGGTGCGCGCGCGGTCGTTCTCTTTGTCGTGCAACGCGTCGACTGCAAGCGTGTCGAACCCGCAGACGCCATCGACCCCGCCTACGGCGAGGCCTTGCGCAAAGCGTGTGCGAACGGTGTCGAGGCCATTGCCGTGCAGGCGCGGGTGACCGCCACTGCGATCCACCTTGAAGACGAACTCCCCGTGCGTCTCTAAATGGCAGCGAGAGTGACCGTGAAGAAGTCGGAGGTTGTCGAGCGGGATGCCCTTCCAACGCCTTCGAACCGTGCCCGCAGCAAACGCTTACGCGAGACACTGCTTGCCTGGTACGACGCCGGACATCGAAACTTGCCGTGGCGAAAGTCGCGCGACCCGTATGCGATCTGGATTTCCGAAACGATGCTGCAGCAGACCCGCGTCGAAACCGTGATTCCCTACTACGAACGATTTCTTGAACGCTTCCCCGACATCGAAACCCTCGCGACTGCGGACCGCGAAGACGTCTTCGAACGTTGGGCTGGGCTCGGTTACTACTCCCGTGCGCGTAATCTCCATCGCTCGGCCAAGATGATGGTCGAAGACTTTGGAGCCTCGGTACCAGACACGATCGAACAACTCCGCATGCTTCCCGGCGTTGGGCGCTATACCGCCGGCGCCGTCGCGTCGATCGCATTCGACAAGCCTGCAGCGGTCGTCGACGGCAACGTGGTGCGGGTACTCACCCGCTTACTCGACCTGCGTTGTGACGTAAGCCGCAAAGACGTGCAAGAACGTCTATGGGACGAGGCGGGTGCACTCGCCAAGGGGACACGCCCCGGAGACCTCAACCAGGCCTTGATGGAATTTGGCGCGACCGTATGCAGCCCGCGTTCACCCAGTTGCGAGAGCGGTTGTCCGATGAAGCGGTTGTGCCGCGGTCTTCGCGCGGGCAACGTGGAAGCGCTCCCCAACAAACCAAAGAAAAAGAAGCCTCGCGCCGTAGACGCCGTCGCGGTCTGGCTGCCGAGAGGGAACAAGGTGCTCGCGGTACAACGCCCCGACAATGGACTCCTTGCGAACCTTTGGGAATTACCCGGCGGCGAGGTTCCACCGAATAGCGAACCGAAAGATCACGTTGAACGATTGATCGCAGAAAGAACGGGGCTCGAAGTTTCGAGTCCAATTCACGCTGGAACGGTCGAGCATATCTTCACGCACTTGAAGCTCAGCCTGCATGTGTTTCGTTGCGGTGAAGCGCCTGGTCGGGTGAAGCTCCTGAACTACCAAGCACACAAGTGGGTAAGCAAGGCAAAACTCAACGACCTCCCGCAAGCCACCCTCGCACGCAAGTCACTTGAGCTTTTGATGTAGTTGGATTTGATATCGTTGGATTTGATATCGTTGGGTTGCTGTAGTTGGATTTGATATCGTTGGGTTTGCTGTAGTTGGGCTTACTGCAGTCAACAAAGCCGCTGCAGCAATCGCGGCGCTAACCCGCGAACCCCAGCATCGCGAGTAGGTGCGGCCCAAGAATTAGCAGCCCCGCAATCGCAGCTCCGATCGCAGCGAGCAAAACGGCGCCGGCACCGGCGTCCTTTGCTTGCCCTACGAGGGGATGTTCGTCGGTACTAATCGCGTCGCCGAGTTTCTCGATCGCGGTATTGATCCCTTCGGCGGCCCAAACGATCGCGATCGCAAGAACCAACACGCTCCATTCAATACGGCTAAGTGGGAGCAGCACCCCGACGCCAACCACGAGGACCGTCGCGATGGCGTGAATCCACGCGTTGTGTTGCGTCCGAACCAACAGTGCAATGCCCGCGAACGCGTAGCCGAAGCTGCGCACACGATTTTCGAGCGAGAACCCAGACGCTTTATCGTCTGAGTCTCCGCCGGGCCGTGTTGGCGAGTCGTTCATGACCTTCGTCCCATCGCACGCAGGATAGGGACGCGATCCGCCTCGTGTAAGGGCAGTGCCTCTACTCAGTTTCTCTCACGCCAAGCGCTACCGCTTCTTCGCTCGAAACAGGACGTGCCCAGCAATCGCTTCAACAAGGCTGGTCCCAATCCCCTCGTGCCGATCACGAGGTACCCCTGCAGGCGCCAGGCGCTCCCTTCCACCATTGCGGGTCGCGGTTGGTTGTACACCGACGCGATGCCCAAAATATTGCCCTGCAGCATGGACCCAAATGCGGTGCGCGAGATCGCCCGTCTCCCGAAACGCGCGATTCGGTGATGCTGCCCGGTTCGACCCACCCGGATTTCCGGAGCGGATAGAACTCCTGGGTCGCGATGGATTTGATCCTAATTTTCGGCGTTGAGGACCCCTCCCGTTTTTCACGCGACCCTCGGGTCGACGGTCACATCGAGCGTGATCGGCAAGCGCGTTTTTTCGTCGAATCTTTTGCGGCGTTGCCGAGTCGCTCGCGCGGTGCGCGGGCGGCGAAGCAAATTCGCAGGTATCCTGCCCGCGCCTAACGGAGAACAACGTGGCCAGCACCTTTGGAAAAGCATTTCAGATTGCAACTTTTGGCGAGTCCCATGGCGGTGGCGTGGGAGTCGTGGTGGACGGCTGTCCCCCGCGCTTAAAGATCACCGCAGCCGAAATCCAGCGTGACCTCAACCGGCGCAAACCCGGCCAGAGCCGCATCACCACGCCCCGGGCCGAAGCCGACCAAGTCGAGATCCTTTCGGGTGTCTTCGAAGACACCACCCTCGGCACGCCCATCATGTTGCTCGTGCGCAACAGCGACGCACGTCCTTCTGCTTATGAAAACATGAAGGACCTCTTTCGTCCTTCTCACGCCGACTACACCTACGAGGCCAAGTACGGCCTTCGCAACTGGCAAGGCGGGGGGCGCGCGAGTGCGCGCGAAACCATCGGCCGGGTGGCCGCCGCTGCGATCGCCCGCAAGATCCTCGCTCAGGAAGCTGGCATTGAAGTGCTCGCTTGGGTGAGTCGGGTGCAGAACGTTCAAGCGCAGGTCGACTCTTCGAGCGTCACGCTCGAACAGATCGAGTCGAACATCGCGCGCTGTCCCGACCAGGACGCCGCACAAAAAATGATCGATCGCATCGACGAAGCCCGTCGCCGCGAAGATTCTCTGGGTGGCGTCGTGTCGTGTTGCATTCGCAACGTGCCTGCCGGTCTTGGCGAACCTGTCTTTGACAAGCTGAGCGCACAGCTCGCCGGCGCAATGTTCTCACTGCCCGCAGTAAAAGGTTTTGAGATCGGCAGCGGCTTCGCCGGGACAGAGCTCTACGGCAGCGAACACAACGACCCCTTCATTCCCGCACCGGGTTCCACACCCGGAGACGGAACCCCTCCCGTTACTTCGAGCAATCGTTCGGGCGGGATTCAAGGCGGGATCAGCAACGGCCAGCCGATCGAATTCAGCGTGGCGTTCAAACCCACTGCGACGATCGGCAAAGCGCAACAGACCGTTGACCGCGATGGCAACGCGGTCACCCTCGAAGCACAGGGTCGCCACGACCCCTGCGTGCTGCCGCGCGCGGTCCCGATGGTCGAAGCCATGGCGTGCCTGGTCCTCGCGGACGACTGGTTGCGACAGAAGAGCGTCGACGTACTTCACGGCGAAAGCGGCGAGAGCTAGAACGTCAGTTCGTCGGCGGCCAAGGGGTTCGGCATCACGTATTCAACGTCCGCGTCTTTCGCTCGAATCTGATCGATCTCGCCTGGGAACGCCGAAGGCCTGCGCGCGGCGATCAAGCTCGTTCTGTCCGTCAGTCCTTCTCGAGTTGACCGACCCTACGCCTCGCCGCACTCAAGTGTCATGGAAGTAGAATGAAACCAGCGATCGCCGCCAAGAACGAGCCCAGCATCGTGAGGACACCAAGCAGCCCATGTAGACCGGGGTCACCCTCGCCTCTTTCGGCGCGCCTGCCGTAAACGGCAGTCGCCGTGAACAACACCACGACGACCAGAGCCACGATGGCGTGGAAGCTTTCCATCAACGACCAATTGCGGATCAGCGACGATGAAAGGCCACCCCCGATAAAGCCAAAGATCACAAAGACCACCGCGGGCTTAGCGAGTCGTGCATGCAGGCGAATCAGATCGATGCTCGGCGGGGCGCCGGCAAGCCTACCCTTGCGCGAACGCAGCCCGAGCCGGAGCACAAAAAACAGAACACCGAGGCAAAGCGTCATCCACGCCGGATGAATGTGGGCAAGCCACCATGCCAGCGGGTCATGGGTTGTCGGGTCCAGCTAATCGACCTGGTGGATCGAGTCGTCGGGCAAGCGAGCGAGCAGCGATTCCAATGCGCGATCGAGGTAGCCCGTGTCTCGCGACTCGAGGGTGAGCAGTACGCGAAAGTCGGGTTCGTTGATGCGCGGGTAGGAACCCAGCATCAACTCTTCGAATTCGATCAATAGCTCGTTCAGATGGCTGGCAATTTCGCTTTCGTACGCCTTCACGTAGACCCGGCGCAGTACGATGGGGATCCCGTCGAGCTGCTCACGGATGGATTCGAACTTTTTTTCGAACAAGCTCGGGATGCCCGGGAGAATGAAAACATTCTCGACGCTAATCAGTGGAAACCAAAGGTCCCCTGATTCCTGAACCAAAGCACCCCGGGGCAAGGTCGCCATCTTGCGCATACTCTCGTTGAAGTGGTCGCCGGTCGCTTTTTCGATGCGATCACAGAGCGCGACGTCGAGTTCCAGCGGCAAATCAAACGCCTTCGCGACGCCGTCCATCGTGACATCGTCGTGAGTCGGACCAATGCCACCGCTCGTCACAACGTGGTCGTAGTCATGGCTCATCTGGCGCACTTCATGAGCGATGATGTCGATGTCGTCGGGAATCGTCAGGATGCGTTCGAGATCGACCCCGATCTCGCGCAGCTGCTTTGCGAGAAAAGGCGAGTTCGTATCCACGACTTTGCCGGAAAGAATTTCATTTCCGATCACGAGAAAACCAGCTGTCGGCATGTCCTGATCCTACAAAAGCCCAATCGCCGCGGCCAAACCACAAAGTTCAAGCTGATCGGAGGCCCCGGGATCCACTAAGCTCCGGGCGTGGAATTTACGGTGAAATTTATGCCCTCGGGCCGCGAGGTCCGGGTTGAAGCCGGGACAACACTGCTCGCCGCGGCGAGAAAGGCGGAGTTGCCGATTGCAAGCGCCTGCGGCGAGAACCAGCTGTGCTCACTGTGCGGACTCGAAATTCTGAAAGGGACCGGCACGCTTGCGCCCGAACCCGACTCGGAGGCCCACATCAAGGAACTCAACCGGGTCGACAGCGAGCTGCGGCTTTCTTGCAAACTCGAGGTCGCTGGTGATCTCGTCGTAACAGCACAATATTGGTAGGCGGGACATTCATGCGAAGGGCATTTTTACTGGTAGATCACGGCAGCAAGCGAGAGGAGGCCAACGCCCAGCTCGGGGGGGTTGTCTCCGCGCTACGTCCACGCCTTCCAGACGACATCGTGGAGGCCGCCCACATGGAAATAGCGGAACCGTCCATCGCGGTAGGGATCCAGCGCTGTGCCGAGGCCGGCGCTCAGACCATCGTCGTGTGTCCGTATTTCCTAGGTCAGGGCCGACACACCCAAGAAAGTATCCCCAGCCTTGTCGCAGCTGCGGCCGCGCAGCACCCCGGTATCGAAATCCAGATTGGCGATCCCCTAGGCATGGCGCCCCAGTTGCTTGACGTCGTCGAGCATTGGGTCGCAGGCAGCGACTGATCTTCGCGGGAAGCCACAATTGAGTGAGGGATTGGACGCGAGGTTGGCCTCAACCCGGTAGCATCGGCCGCGCAATTCCTTCAGAGGTCTCCCATCAGTTCCGTAGCCCACAACTCGCACGTCCTGGAAAAGGGCGGCCATCTTTATATGGTCGCAGCAGCAATCGCAGTCGGCCTCGCCGGCGCGGCGGGCGCGGTGCTCTTCCGTCTATTGATACGCGCAGTGCAAGCCGTGGCGTTCGGCGGCATCGATGGGCTTTCGGTGCTCGCGAGCGAGGGCCTCTTGGCGGAAGCCCACGACCCGTTGGCTGCCACGATGGCACTCGAGTGGTACTGGCGCCTCGCCATCCCCACGGCGGGCGGCTTGATCGTCGGCCCCCTCATTTACTTCTTTGCGCGCGAGGCCCGAGGTCACGGCGTCCCCGAAGTCATGAAGGCGGTGGCTCTGCGGGGCGGCGTTATTCGCGCACGCGTCGTTGCAGTCAAGGCACTCGCGTCGGCACTTTCGATCGGAACTGGGGGTTCGGTTGGCCGTGAAGGACCGATCGTTCAAATCGGCTCCGCGTTCGGTTCGACGTTGGGCCAAGCGTTGCGACTCCCGACGTTGCAGATTCGCACCCTAGTCGGATGCGGTGCGGCAGCGGGCATATCGGCCACGTTCAACGCGCCCATCGCCGGCGCACTCTTCGCGGCGGAGGTCATCGTCGGCGACTTCGCGGTGACGCAGTTTATGCCGATCGTGTTGTCGTCCGTTGTTGCGACCGTGGTCTCGCGTTTCTTCTTGGGCAATCACCCCGCGTTCGAAGTGCCGGGGTACGACATCGTGAGCCCCCTCGAACTTTTTCCGTACATGGTGGCGGGTGTCGTCGCGGGGCTTGTTGCGGTCGCGTTCATCCGAACGCTCAACGCGACCGAGATCTTCTTCGAACGTCTCCCGATCCCGCAATACCTTCAAGCCGCGATCGGTGGATTGTTGGTTGGCGTGATCGCGATCGAATTGCCGCAGGTCTTTGGGGTTGGATACACGACGATCTCGGCGTCCCTTGCCGGGAATCTTTCTGCGATGACGATGTTTCTGCTCGTGATCGCGAAGATCGGCGCAACCTCGATCACGATTGGTTCCGGTGGCTCGGGCGGCATTTTCGCCCCCTCGCTGTTCTTGGGCGCCATGACGGGCGGTTTTCTCGGCACACACATCCACGCAATTTTCCCGGAAGCGACCGCGAGTTCGGGCGCTTACGCGCTGGTCACCATGGGCGCGGTGGTCGCGGCGACAACCCACGCGCCGATTAGCGCGATCATCATCATCTTCGAACTCACACAGACGATCGACATCATCCCAGCATTGATGGTCGCGTGTGTGGTGAGTTCGCTTGTTTGCCAGTTGCTGAGCCGGGACTCCATCTACACCTCGAAGCTCCGTCGCCAAGGCATCGACCTATTCGAGCAACAAGACCCGAACGTCCTCAAGGGAATCTTCGTGCGAGACGTGATCGACTCCGCCCCCGAGGTCATCCCTGCAAGCGCGAACTTCCAAACCATCCTCGACCTCGTCGTGCAGAGCGACCATTCGCAGTTCATGGTGGTGGACAAAAACGACAACCTATTGGGCGCAATTTCTTTGACCGAAGTGCGACGCCTCATCTACGAACGCGAAACCCTGCAGCACCTCGTGGTTGCGGGAGACCTCGTAGACCGCAACCGCCCCACTGTGACCGAAGAAGAAGATCTTTCAGTTGTGATGCAGCTGTTCAGTGGGACCGACGTCGACGAGTTCGCCGTTGTCGCGAGTGATGATCCAGCGCGACTGGTTGGCACGGTGAAAGACAGGGACGTGATTGACGCGCACAGTCGCGAGTCGATGCGTCGCGACTTGGTCGGTGGCTTGTCAAGTCAGCTCGGAGCCGTCGAAAAGGGACACACCGTCGACCTCGGTGACGGCTACGCGATTCGCGAAATCATGGTGCCCGACCACTACCGGAACCAAACGCTGCGCGATTTGTCGCTGCGCGAAAGAACGGGGGTGCAGGTGCTGCTGCTTCGCCGAGCGCGCAAGTTCTCTTCCCGCTCAAAAGCTGTGCAGGTGGCGGGTGCAGACGACGTATTGCGCGAGGGCGACACACTCGTCGTTGCAGGCGAACTCGAAGCGTTGGCGGGCCTCGAAAACCCGCAGTAGTGGGTTGCTAGAGCTTCCCGTCGAGAACCAGCTTTAGCCCGCTCGCTCCCGGGGCCACCGGTGTCGCGACTTCACCCACCAGATCGCCGGGCAGCTTCGTCATCGCATTGCCGTCGGAATCAAGACGCGCGGTGACCGTGATGCTCCCCTCAAACCGGAGCGTTGGAATCATAACCTGCGCCTGACCCATTTCGAACGCGTGGGGGAAGCTCGGGTTCGGGACTCGCACAACCGCAAGCGGTGGACCCACGGGCTGAGTGCGCGCAATGATGAAGAGCATGGCGCTTGCTGGCGCGCTGCTCTGAAGCTCGGGCGAGATCTCGATCGTGCCTGTGATCGTCGCGCCGGGCGCTGTTTGCCCGGCGGCCGGGCGCGCGGCGGGCTCGGATGGAGGTGCACCTCTTCGCGCCGGGCCCGCGCCCATCATTCCCTGCATGACTGGACTCGGCTGCCGTTCGGCACCCTTCGGATAGATTCGGTCGAGGTTTGGGAGCGCGGGTTCTTCGTCGGGGTCGAAGTCTTCGATCCCGCGATCGCATCCGAGGGATGCAGCCGCGACGCACAGTACAAGCGCGGCCTGAAGAACACGCATCCGCGTTCGAGTCGTCAACAACTTTGCAGATCGTGATTTCATGGACGCGAAGGCTAGCAGGTTGAGGGTTCAGACTTTGCGGGGATGCAGCGAATCACCGCTCTGGAAGCTCCGTTAGCACCCCATTCAACTGGGATTCGTGATAGCTTGCCGGTCCAACCTGCCAGCCGGTTTCCCCAAGGAGCCCAAGCATGTCTAGCCCCACCGATCCGCCGAAGACCAACGGTACGAACTCATTCGAAGCGAGCGCGGCGAACGGAACCCGAAGGTCCGTGAGCCTGCCGCCTCTGGGTGGCAACCCTTCGACACTCAAGCAGGGAACCAGCCCGGGGAGCTTTGCCAACCCGGCCGAGATCGGCGGGCCGCGATCATTCAGTTCGCCCGACACGCCCGGCATGCCGCAACCCTCGACAAAGACGGCCTGGGATTTCATGCCCGCAGACTGGTCGCGCGTCGACGGCACGTGGACGCCGCCCGAAGGCTTCACGCCAGTCACGCAACTCGAACATGCTCGCCTAGGGGTGATCACACCCGCGATGGCGCGCATCAGCGAACGCGAAGAACACCTCAGCCCCGAACAGGTACGTGACGAAGTCGCGGCCGGTCGGATGGTGATTCCCGCAAACCGCGTTCACCTCGAACACAAACTCGACCCGATGTGCATCGGGCGCGCGAGTCGCACCAAGGTAAACGCCAACATGGGCGCCTCGCCGGTTGCAAGTGACATCGCAAAGGAAGTCGAAAAGCTCCAATGGGCCGAGAAGTGGGGCAGCGACACGATGATGGACCTTTCGACGGGCGGCGACCTCGACGCGACCCGCACGGCGATCATTAAGAACTCGAGCGTTCCAGTCGGCACCGTCCCGATTTATTCGATGATCATTGGTCGCACGATCGAAGATCTCGACAAGAAGCTCATCCTCGACCAACTCAAGCACCAAGCCGCCCAGGGGGTCGACTACTTTACGATTCACGCTGGCGTGATGCGCAAGCATCTGCCGATGGTGAGCAAGCGTTTGATCGGCATCGTGAGCCGCGGCGGCGCTCTACTCGCCAAGTGGATGCTCCACCACAGCGCGGAAAACCCCATGTACACGCATTGGGAAGAGATCTGCGAAGTGATGCGCGAGTATGACGTCACGTTTTCAATCGGCGACGGACTACGCCCCGGTGGCCTCGCCGACGCCACCGACGAAGCGCAGCTGGGCGAACTCAGCGTGCTGGGCGAACTGACGGAACGCGCTTGGCGCCAGGGCGTCCAGGTGATGGTCGAAGGTCCCGGTCATGTGCCCTTTGATCAAATTGAATTCAACATGAAGCTTCAGCGGCAGCTCTGCCACGGCGCACCGTTCTACGTGCTGGGTCCGCTGGTGACTGACGTTTTCCCGGGTTACGACCACATTACGAGCTGCATCGGTGCGACATCGGCCGCGTACCACGGCGCGTCGATGCTCTGTTACGTGACGCCGAAGGAGCACCTCGGGTTACCCAAGAAGGATGACGTCAAGCAGGGCTGCATCGCGTACCGCATCGCGGCCCACGCGGGCGATATCGCCCTCGGCATCCCCGGCTCTCGAGACTGGGACGACGAACTCACAAAGGCCAGAGCCGCGCTCAACTGGGAACGCCACTTCGAACTGGCGTTCGACACAGACACGGCTCGCGCCTATCACGACGAAGACCTCGACGTCGACACAGACTTCTGTGCGATGTGCGGCCACGACTGGTGTTCCGTTCGGATCAGCAAAGAGATCCAAGACTTCGTCTCGGGCACCGACGCCGACTACGCGTGGGACAAGCCCAAGATCTCAGCAGCACTCACGGACGAGCAAAAGGAGATCTTGCAGAAGCGAGGTGTCCTTTCCCCGGCCGAACTTCATCGGCTGGCGTCCAAGACGCGCGCGACGATGGGAGAAGAAGCGGACAAAGCGGCGTGTCACAGCGACTTGACCGACTCGGAGCAGGCAATCTCGCTACAAGAAGAGAACCTCGCAGCGGCAGAGATCACAGGCGCCAAGCCCGTGATCGACAACGCGGCGGCTTTAGTTCCGTAGCGGCGGCTTTAGTCCCGTAGCGGCGGCTTGGGGTCCCGTAGCGGCAGCTTTGGGGTTCCCGTAGCCGCGGCTTTGGGGTCCCGTAGCGGCGGCTTTGGGACCCGGCAGCAGCAGCTTTGGCCCAGTAGCGGCCGGGCATCCGCCCCAGTTTGCGAGTCCCGGCTTGAATCGCAGCCCGAGAGACTGGCGCGGCGAACGAAGCCCCAAACGACAAAGCGCCTCGGAATCTTGCGATTCCTAGCCATCCCGTCGAAGCCTTTCCCCCCGGTTTGGCTTCGATCTTGTCCAACTCTTCGGACCCCTAGTGAGGGGGCACAGTCCCGCCCGCCATTCATTCTCGAACGCATTGCAGATGCACGCCTTAAAGTCGCGTTACTACGAGAGAATTTCGTAGCCGGATCCTGAAGCGTGTTGTATGCTCTGGCGCGTTAAAAAATTACAGTAAATTCAGGCACTTAGGAAGATCCGCCGCAATTCCATCCGTGGAACCGTGGCGGACGTGCCTGCACAGACCCTCGCAAGCCATTTCAAGACCCAGCGGGATGCCGCAACAAGCAAGGAACCACCCCAATTTCAGTCGCGCATAGCGGGTTGATGCACAGGCCTGATCACGCAAGGCCTTTACAGACGTGAGAAACGGAAGAGACAACAGCGCAGCGCAGTCAGCCGGGTCCGCCCCGGACGGAAGACTGCTAGATCAATAACGCAACGTGCACCGACCCAAGGTCGTGCGTGTCAAACTTAGAACGAGCCGTGCCACAACCGGCTCGAGCAAGAAAAGGGATTTTCGATGGACGTAAAGATCACACTTTCGGTCGAATTCAGCATCACCGAATCAGGCCTCGAAGACGCCTTTGACGAATTCGACGAACTCACCGTCGAGGGATTGATCCGCGAACTGATGGACAAGTCGGTCGCTTGCGACGATATCGCGGTCAAAGTTCTGGGCGGACCGAACACCCTTGAAGAATACGACCAGGTCGGCAGTTAGCGCCTTCACGCATTTGTCCCTCACCCCGTATCTCATGGGAAACGTACCGTGAACTGCCTCGGTTTTCGTAACCGCGTGCACAGTCGAGTGGAAAACGGCGCAGCTTGGCCCAATCTCGACGAACGAATATCAATCGGCGTCGCGCACCGTGCAGATCGCGTTCCATTTACAACCCGTTATGGTTCGCGCCGTGCGCTTCCGGGCACTGCATCCAAGCTTCGTCCAATGATGCTTGGTGCGATGCAAGTCGAGCTTCGATGAGCGACGACGGCGCGCCTTCGGAAGATCGATCGTCGGGAACTGGGCAGCGCGTCGAGATGCTACCGATTTTCCCCCTTCCGAGTGTCGTGTTGTTTCCATTCGTTCGCGTGCCGCTCTTCATTTTCGAGCCGCGCTACCGCCAAATGATCAAAATCGCGATTGAACGGGACGGCGTTATCGGCATGGTCACGGTCGTCCCCGATGAGATCGAGATGATGGCCGGGGATCCGGGGGTATTTCCGATCGGCTGTGTGGGACGAATTGAATCGTCCGAACAACGTCCCGACGGAACTTACGACCTTGTGCTCGAAGGCGTGTCCCGGTTTCGCATTGAAAGCGAGGGCGAGCGCCCAATTGAGCAGCCCTTTCGCACTGCGGACGTCGTTCTACTTAAAGAACCGGACATCGACCTGACGCCCGCACCAAACAACGACCCAGCGGTTCGCGCGATCGAAGAATACAGAGCCCAGGTGCACGCGCAGTACACCACACTGCTCGAACGCGAGGCGCCCGAATTCCTTGAACGCTTTCGCTCCGGCCAGCTAGATGCCATTCCAAACAGCGTCTACGTGAATTCGATCGCGGTCGCATTGGACATCAGCACACTCGAGAAACAGAGTTTGCTCGATTGTCCATCCACACTCGCACGCTTCGAACGATTGCTCGCGGTGCTTGATTTCAAGCTCGCTGAGCCGAGGCTTCACGCAATCGCGAACCCTACTTCCCTTCAATAATTTTCTGCTTTCACGATATTGAGAGATTTCTCGTAAAAACGTGAATTTCGCCGCTTGATGGAGTTTTGGTTTGAACGCGAAAAGCGCGAATGACACCGCAGTGCGAGCAGTGAAGTTGTTTGAAGGGTGAGTTGGAACTGCTCGAAATCGCAGAGTGTTCCGGAAAACAAACAACGGTTTCCGTGTGCGTCGACGTGTTTCAGATCCACGCAATACGGTGTCGATGAATTGGTGCGAACGCGTTGAATCGACTTTTCGAACTCGCGACTTCGATGGTTTACTGCGCGCGCAATCGAAGCCGAAGTCCATTGATTTTGAATTTCCATTCGGTCAACAATTTTATTCGCCAACGAGCCAATTTTTTCATGCCGATCTGAGTTCAACATGGTAAGTAGAGGACGCGGCAAATCGGTGAAACCTCGTCTTCACTGAACCGTCGCAACCGAGCGTTGCGTGTCGGTCGAACATCCATCGAGAGCCGGCAGTCAAAAGCCGGAAATTGGAAATTGGAAATTGGAAATTGGAAATTGAGAGCCAAACGTCAGCGAACCAAGTCTAAATTCGAAAACTCCGACCGAAGCAACAGACAGTTCGAACTAGACCCAGTGAGATCGAAACGTTCCACACATACCCTCGCTGGCCCCAAGTAGAGCAAAGCAACTCAGAACCAAACAACATTTAAAAATAAACAGGGCCGTTCGTTCATCATCGACCTTGCACCGTCTCGAATGAGACGCATCTATAAAAAGAGGCATTACTGACTCATGACCTTCCCCCCCGAGGTCTGGGATGGCGTTCTGCGCCGTTTGCAAAAACAGCTTGCTCCCGTTTCCTATGAAATGTGGCTTCCACAGATCGCCGCTAGGTGTGATGGGCATAGCTTGGAGCTCGGGTGCCCCACCCAGTTCCATTGCGATCGCATTCGCGATTATTTTCTTTCGACCATTGGAGACTGCGTCGCCGCCGAAGTGGGTGAGCGCGTCCCACTGCGAGTCGAACTCCGAACGAAGGCGTGCGCCGACGCTGCCCTGAAAGCAACAGCCAGCATGGCTGAGACCACGGCCGTCGACGCGGCCTCGCAGGCCGCGCTCCCGGTTGCCCTTCCCGGCGCCCCCTCGACTTCCCTGCTGTCATCAACCAACAGAACGATTGAGGGAACAGCTGGCGGGAACCCGCGCCGCGGCGCCAAGCCCCTCGCGAACACGCGCATGCGGAAGCGAACGCGCGACACCGTTTCCCTCAATTCAATGCTCCACTCGACCATCTCGAAGAATCTCGAACCGGGCGCCATTCTCGGTAGTACGCCCGGCAGTACGCCCGGGGGGCCGCCGAGCGCACAGGCAATGACCGCCGTGCCGAATCTCGAGCCCGCATTCGCAACGGCAACCGCGACCGCGAACCGATCCATTGCCTCGGTTCACAACCTCACACCACACATCATAAAGCGTCCGAGCCGGCCGGTTGGACCCACCAACCCCGCGATGACATTTCGTCAGGCGACATTCCCACTGACCTTCGATTCGTTCACGGTCGGTTCCTGCAACGCCCTTGCTCGCGAGGCATCGCTTGCTTTCGCAAACCAGGCGAGTGGTGCCGGGCAAGAACAGAATCCCGCGGCGCAGCTGGGGCTGAATCAACTCTTCATCGTTTCTGAACCCGGCCTCGGCAAGACCCACCTCGCCCGAGCCGTCATCAACACGACGTCTCGCGCCATGGGGGAACGTGCCCGCTACACCACAGCGGAATCGTTCACGAGCGAGTTCACCCACGCCTTGCGGGGTAACGAGATGAACAAGTTCAAACGCCGGTACCGCACCCAGTGCGACTTGTTGGTTGTCGAGGACGTTCAGTTTCTCGAAGGCAAGGCGGCGACTCAACTCGAATTCTTCCACACCGTGCAGCACGTGCTGGACTGCGGTGGACGAGTCTTGCTCACCAGCGACAAGTACCCCCAGCAACTCAGTCATCTCGATGAACGAATCCGCGCGCGAATTGCGAGTGGCTTTGTCGCCCAACTCGACTCACCCGACGCCGGAGTGCGAGGCAACATCTTGCGCGCGAAGGCGGCACACGGCGGCATCCGCTTGCCGGAAGACTGTCTTTCGATGCTCGTCGAGAAGGTCCAAGGCAACGTGCGCGAACTCGAGGGAGCGTTGATTCAACTCGTCACGATCGCGTCGCTCTTCAAGCGTCCGATCGACACCGACCTCACCGCCGAGTCGCTACGCGGCCGAAGTCCGCGGGTCACCGCACTTGCAAAGCGCGCGACCCCCGAAGCCATCATCGAAGCCGTCGCAGGCTTCTTCCAAACCAGCGCCGACGCACTGGCGTCACGCTCCCGCCGTCGCGACGTTCTCGTCCCGCGGCAACTGTCGATGTACCTGTGCCGCAGATACACCGACGCATCACTGGCCGACATCGGCCGCCTGCTCAACCGCGACCACCCCTCGGTCGCAAACGCCATCCGCAAGATCGAGCGCCAACTGCTCGAAAACGTCCGCCTTCGCTACCAGGTCGAAGCCCTCATACGCCGCCTAGACGAACTAGGCCACCGCCCTCTCCACACCCGCGACTAACCACTCCACACCCGCGACTAACCACTCCACACCCGCGACGAACCGTTCCCCAACATCGAC